>OLIW01000125.1_pt1 | contig 94149 bp, 70 predicted proteins | sample 1601321 | NCBI WGS metagenome assembly OLIW01 (sample SAMEA2452114, study PRJEB22498) | human gut metagenome
TTGAGTCTGGGAAATTTGTCCATAGGTCAAAATAGGGTTCTATTTTGAGTTTAGTCTCCCCGCTTAAAAATTTCCTAAAACCCCTATGGCGTTTACTCGGTTATGTAAGAAATCCCCGGTCAATATGTCTTGTTCAATAGATTCCACTGAGGATCGCAGATGGAAAGTTATAATTATTGTGGCTTCTTGGAAAATGAAATTTTTATTCCTAAATGAGTAATGAAGAGGGGGAAGAACTTGTAAAGGAGAGTATGCCTTTATAGTTAGCAGTTCTCTAAAATGTAGTTGTGGAATGAGCAGAGGCTTAAATTTGAGTATATCTCATAGAAATGAGTTTTCAATTTATTGACAAAATAAATCATATTATATTTAATATCCGATATGAAGTCTGAATATGAAAAATATATAGTTGCTCACATTGATGTCTTGGGGACAAAGGATATTTTAAAAAATTGTAAATCATCAAATGAATTTTTACTGAAACTGAGAGATATATATTCCGCAGCTAGATCTGAAATAGGTAATTTTAACAAATCTGTTCAAAACGAATTTGATCAACAAAAAGATGGTTTTGAATGCAAAGATTTCAATGTTAAGACAAAGATTTTTTCTGATAATATATGTATTTATTTAAAATATCCAGAATCAAATCTATATTCAATGTATATAACTTGGTTTATGCGTTTGATTGCATACTATCAATATTATTCACTGTTTGAGCATAGGTTATTAGTGAGAGGAGCGGTTAATATAGAAAATTTTTATGAAGATGATATCTTTATTGCAGGATTAGCTCTTTCTACAGCCTACGAATATGAAGCAAAATATGCCATTGTTCCAAGAATTCTGATTTGTGATGAATTTAAAAGCGATTTTTTTGCTAAAGAAAAACGAGAAGGAATACCTTTTACTAGAAAGGACTTCGATGGTAGACTTTTTGTTGACTATCTAATTTATACAAATCGTAAGGATAAAACACCAAAGGATCAATTAACAGAGCACAGAGATATATTAATTGAAAAATTTAAAGAAGCCAAAGAATATGAACATAAACTAAAAGTTCTATTGGCGATGATCTACCACAATCGTTATTGTAACAATATAAACGAGTGGGATCTTACTCATAAAACGGGTAAATCTATAGCAAATTTGCGTCAACTTGGAGATTGCAGTATTGATATAACAGAATTTTTAATGGATAACAGCTTGTAATATTCTTAATACAATCCATAGCACTAAGGTCTTTTTACTTTTCTAATTAAATTACAGTGAATCGACTGGGGCGGATTTTGACAATCGGCTAAGATATTTAAATACTACTCTTATGCGAATTTTTCCTGAAGGAGGAATTCCGCCAAATTTTGGCGCTTTAATATTCAATTTTCTTGGATGAGCGCAAGCCTGACGCCGGTACCAACTTGGTACCGGGTACCAAAAACCCTCCCGAACCCCAGTTTTCTTAACCAAATGGTTAAAAAATAAGCGGCTCGCAAAATTCTGCAAGTCGCTTTCAAACAGTATATTATATATATTTTAAATGGAGCGGGCGGTGGGGATCGAACCCATAACCTCAAGCTTGGGAAGCTCGCGCTCTGCCAATTGAGCTACGCCCGCAACATTTTATGTTATCAACGCCTGAATGCTTTGCATTTAGCCGTTTTATATTATTCAGTACGCTAACATTTTATTTTCGCATATCAAGTTTTTTCAGTACTTCCCTACCCTTTTTAAGAAAAATTTTTTTATTACTACTCAACCCCCGCAAAAAAAAACGCGCCAAATAGAAATTTGGCGCGCATATTCATATTATTACAATGCTTTAGTGGCTTTTTATATATTCTATATCTTTTGCAATTATTTCGCGTTTATCGCCGTCGTTGCCATGCTCTATTATCAGATATCCGTCGTAGCCTTGAGCATCAAGTTCCTGCAATACTTTGTCTACAGGAACAACTCCAGTTCCATATATGACAACAGGCGAATTGCTTACGCCAAAGTCCTTTTGGTCTTTGAGATGCACAGTGTAGATCTTACCTTTTAAGGCGCGCAACGCTTCTATGCCGTCAAGTCCTGAACAAGTCCAAGCCCCATTGTCGGCGCATACGCCTATGTTTTTATACGGGGCTATATGTTTTGCTACCCACTTATAGTCCCACACTTGGTAATTATCGTGTTTTGCGTGGTTGTGAACGCAAGGCAATATCCCGTATTCATCTGCAAGCTTGTCCCATATGGGGAATTTGGCGGGATCGTCTTCAAAGGATATATATTTCATACCCATCGTTTTTGCGAACTCAAAAGCCTTGCGTATTTCCGCCTCATCCTTCGCGTAAACGACACCATAAGAAATCGGTGTGACATCGTATTTTTTGCATATTGACTTCAAATATTCAATATGTTCTGGCGCCATATTTGACGACAAAGAAACATCAGGGAAATCGCCTCCCAACTTGCCTCCATGTATCTCGGTGTACTTTACACCCAACTCGTTGAAAAGCTTAAAGGCGTCGGTTAGATTCATCTTATGGCAGGTATATGTCTGCACGGCTATTTTACGCTCCGGTTTTTTGCCGGAATCGCCGCATCCGCTAAATGCAAAAGCCATGGAAGATACCGTCAGTATTATTATAATTTTTTTTAACATGGTTTATATTTGTTGATTGTTTTACTTAAATAATATTTGCCCTAGATTTTCGCTGCGGAAGGCAAAAACTCTTTTCTATAATCATATAGAGAACGAGTGTACTTGTCTGCATCGTGAAAATTAGGGAAAGACATAGACGCGGAATCATACTCAAGTTCAATCCCAGGATTTATGCAGGCTATCATGCTTAAAAGCACAAGTTCGGTAAACGGCGCAGCATAACTGAAATTTGATTCCGGCATCCTGTCCTCCACGCATGCGTTTGCCCAATCCGCCTGGGGATTATAGGGGAACTTGTTGCGCGCAATTGTCTTTGGAGGAATTTTTCCCTGCTTCATCAGCTCTATTTGGGCGTCCCTGTCGACAAGCTTTACTCCGGAACCGGTGTATTCAAACGTCATGGTTTGCTTGGTTCCAACAATAAAGATACAGTTCATGTTTTTAGGATCATTTAGAACATCCGGCGAAACTCTCTTAATTTCCTTTGGCCGGCGCAAGCCGTCGAACCAGTGCAGTTTTACTATGCCGTCTTTGCCGTACTTATTCTTGAAGAACATATCTATGGATGCCGCTTTAGGCCAGCTAAACGGTTTTGACGGCAAGGCGTCCGCCACGACTTTAAACGGGGCGCCTAATTGGAATGCAGAATATGGATTGTCGAGAAAGTGGCAACCCATGTCTCCAGCGGAGCCAGTTCCAAAATTGCGGAGGCCGCGCCAATTAAAAGGCACGAAATCCTTACTGAAGGGCTGGGGATTGGCAACATTTAGCCACAAATTATAATCGATTGTCGATGGCGCGGAAGTTGGATTTGGAGGATTGTCGAACCCCCACGATCGATCTGTCCACGCGTAAATATCTTCAACCTCTCCCATTATTCCGCTGTCGAACCACTCGCGGATAGTGCGCCAGGCATCGTTTGTGTGGACTTGGTTTCCCATTTGAGTATAGACGCCAGCATCCTCCGCCAGCCTTTTTAACTCGCGAGATTCCCAAATTGTGCGCGTAAGGGGCTTTTCGCAAAATACATGTTTGCCATTGGCTATTGCCCATGCGGATATCGGATAGTGGGTATGGTCTGGAGTACAAACACACACGCCGTCTATTTCTTTATCCATCTTGTCTAGCATTACGCGGTAGTCGCGAAAGCGGTTTGCCTTTTCAAGCTTAGACAACATTATTTTTCCGGCTTCGTCTCTATAGCTTCCAGTGCTTCGGACATCGTCTACGTCGCAAAGCGCCACTATTTCAGCATCTCCGCTGTTTAGCAGAGAATTTACCGTTGACCTTCCTTGGCCTCCCCAGCCAACTACGGCCGCCCTCATGCGCCCGTTTGCGCCCTTTATTTTTGAAGTCGCCAATGAAGGCAGTATCATTATAGAGCCAAACAATGCCGAACTTTTTATAAAATTTCTGCGATTTATTTTCATAACTTTTAAAAGTTTCTATCAGCTGGGAAAACCAACTTGTCTATTGCAAAAAAATTACGGCCGGCGCGCCTAGCCGTCAACAAATTTCACCGTCGCAAAAATGAATTTGCCGATTATGTCAATATAGTGAAAACTTACGGCTTTCACAAAACAAAAAAACGCGCTTATTATCAGTATAAAACGAATCTACAGCGTGATAAAAGCGGAAAAAACGCAATTTACGGCATAGAGATCAGGAAAGAAATTGTAAAATCACAATAAAGGCCAAGCACGGATATTCCTCGGCGTTAAAGTTGGCTTGCCCCACACTAAGAATACGGGATATTTCCACGCAATTCTCTTTTTGATACGCGGATATAGGCTTGGAAATGAAATGGAGGAAAATACCTAAACTCAGCAAAAGAATATTCGCCAATTGCATTTTTTACTTTGCAGAGTATTGAATAAATTATCAGCCGGGAAAATTTTCAAACGACTAAAAATTATCGCAGCTCCGCACTGCGGTGGAATATGGCTCCATCAGAAAGCCGTTGTTTATCCATTATAAAATAAAAGGATAATACCTACATGGAATTCGTAGGTACGGATAAGTAGTCGGATGATAAAATAAAAATCAAGCCGGCTCGTAATCGCGATCAAAGAAAAACTTCTTAGCCGCATACAGCAGAACAACAGCCGCCACGCAGCATAATATCAGCGTCATCAATCCATATTTCATTCCGAATTCATCCCTCATCCATCCCAGTATCGTAGAGGATATCGAGCCTATTATAAACCCAAAGCACAGCATTATTCCCATTCCTGTGGCGCGGTAGCGCGGAGAAATTACGTCGAAAAGCGAAGCAAACAAACTAGAGTCGTACACTCCCCTAAAAAAACCGAAAAAGAAAAGCCCTACAAAACAAACGCACGGGCTTGCCGCATCGGCCATAATGTACACGAAAGGAGCAGTCAAAAGAAAGCCAACCATAGTAGTTTCAAAGCGGACAGTCCTCCTACCTAAAATCGCGAGCTTGTCTGTTATTCTGCTGCCAAGCATTATTCCGATAAAAGCGCCTATGTACGACCATAAAACTGCGTTTACCGCCGATTGGGCCATATCCATGCCAAACGTATCGTGCAAGAACGTCGGCATCCAAGTCTTGTAGCCTACATCTATAAACACGTTCATGCCAAACACAAGCCCGAGTATCACGGCGGAAGGTTTTTTAAACATTACAAGAGCGGCCTCTTTGAGCGAAACTTTTATGACTTGCCCGTCATCGGTATGTGTCTTGCGCGAATAGCGCATAACAAACGCCAACACAACCGCCCAGATAATTCCTATCCCGCCGAAAAGAAAAAACGGCAGCCTCCAACCTGAATACCCGCCTTCCGAAGGTAAATCTCCAAGGAAACCCGCCACGCAGCTGCATATTATTATGCCCAAGTATTGCGCTGTTTGGTGGATTGAAAACGCCGTTGACCGCATATTTTCAAAATGCTGCCCTAAAAGCGACGATGCTGGCGGATAATAGCATCCCTGCCCCAATCCATTTAATATCCCGTAGGTCAACATCATCAGGCCTATCGAGCTCACAAAACCTGAAATGAATATTCCCGCGCAAAACGTCAGCACGCCAAAAACTATCATCCATTTGCGGCGCAGAAAATCGCTGGCGAGCCCCGCGAATAAAACTGTTATGCCATATGTAAAAGAAAAACTCGTTGCCACAAAACCCATGCTGGCTGAGTCAACTTGAAAATCTCCCTGTATTTGCGGAAGCACTGCGTTATAAATTTGCCGCGTGCCCTGGTGCAGGAAATACGCAACCCATAGCATTAACAATAGAACCCACTTATAGATGTTGTCATGGCTTTCAAGTCTTCTCATATCCGCCTTCTTCTGTTTGTTTAATGTTCTGGTTTCAAATTCAAAAAATAAAGACCGCTTCTTTTGCACCGCGCACGCGCAAAGCGCGGCAGTGTGTAGACCCGCGCGGCTAAATTCCCGCAAAAAAACGCATGAGCCTCGCCGCGTGCGCAGCGCAATCGTCGACAACCGGATCCATAAATTTGTCCACAGGCAAAAATTTTCCGTCTAGAATATCGAGCTGCCTGCGCGTAGATTTCAAAAATGTGTCCATAAACTCTGTGGCTATGTTTACCTTGGAAACCCCGCTTTCAATCACCGCCCTTAAAGCTTCTGGAGGAGTGCCGGTTCCTCCGTGCAAGACGAGCGGAACTCCCGGAAGAGCCTCGGAAATCTCCGCGCAACGCAAAGCGTCGATTTTGGGTTCCGACTTGTAAAATCCGTGCACAGTCCCAATGGAAACCGCAAGGGCGTCAACTCCGGTTGCCGAATGGAAACGCACAGCGTCCTCCACTGTTGTTATTGCATTTTCGTCGCCCATAGCAACGTGACCGATTTCACCCTCGCAACTTGCGCCCAAAGTATGTGCGTAATCGGCGGCATACTTTGTTAGCGCGGAGTTTTTTTCAAAATCTAGCATAGATCCGTCGAACATAACCGACGTGCACCCAGCCGCCAGAGCAGCCCGCACTATTTCAGGCGACCCTCCGTGGTCGAGATGAACGGCGACCGGCTGCTTGCATCTATGCGCCATTCGCAAGAGCGAGCCTGCCAAATCCGAACCTTTTTCGGAAAGGAAAAGCCGTTGGAAAATCTGGATTATAACCGGAAGCTTTTCGCGCTCGGCGGCTCTTACAACTCCGAGAGCCGCCTCATAGTTGGCGACGTTAAACGCGCCCACCGCGCGCTTTTTCTTGCGCGCCTCCGGAAGGATTTCATTTAATGTCACTAGCATAAGAAACCCCTTCTACTGCATTTATAGGCATGCCGCCGCCAACTCCGCAAGCGTGCAAACCTTTAATTTAGAGTGTTTCGACAGCTGGATTTTTGTGTACGGCGACGCCACCACAATTTTGTCAGAGGCTGGATTGTCTGCGCGCGCCTCTACATACTTCGCCATCTTTTCCACTATTCCCGGACGCAGCTTGTCGAACACCACTGCGCCCTCGCCGCATGTATAGGACTCCTCCGAGTTTGTTCCAAATTCCGCAATTTCCGCCCCGAGCCTTCCAAGAAGTTCGCGGGGGAATTTTAAATTGGAATTATAGTTTTTTAAAAAGTCGCTTTCAAGGTAATAGACTTTTCCGGCTTTCTTTGCGAATTTTATTTTAATCTGCGCAAGAAATTCGCTGACATGCATTACTTTCGGAATAAGCTTAATACCGTGGGAGCTAAGGTCGTTGGCAAGAGAATCGTAAACAGCCGGGCTAGGCGTCACCAGCACCTTGGCGCCTGATTTGTTTACGGCCTCCGCAAATTCCACAGCCTTTATGGACGAATCGCCGACAAATCCGAGCGTTTCCAGGACCTTTCCTGTGTCCCCGCCTTTTGCGATGCGGTATTTTATTCCGGCTTTTTTCATAATTTTGCCGAAAGCCTTAGATTCTGACTCCATCGGCGCGGTATTGGCGTCTATGTAATACAAAATATCTCCGCTTCCGGAAATTTTGGGCCTGGCGTCAGAAGCCTTTGCCGCCTCGGCCATCTCCATAACGTCTGCCGGAGCGAGCCCAGCCTCCACTATGTCGCGGCGCGCGGCCAAAACCATGCCGTTTTCGTCGAAGTTGTTAACACAGTGGAATCTGCATGCGGCGGACAAATCTGAGGAATAAATAGTATCTATAAAATCGGAGCACGCCAATTTTGAATTGTCGAGCATTGCGCCGTAAAGCATTGCCGCGCGAATCCGCGGAGTGTCTGCTTCGCGGAAAGATACGTTGCCAACTCCCGACAAATGCCTGCACATAAAGCAGAATCGGCAAGCCTTGATTGAATCTCTAAATTTATCTATATTCATGGTAAAAACTCCTATTCTTTAGAGCCCCATTTTTCCGGGATTCATAATATTGTTCGGGTCCAAAGTCTTTTTGATTCCTTGAAGAATCGGGAAACTGTTCTTGTATAAATCTTTCATGTATCGGCCGAGCTTTAAACCGACGCCGTGGTGTTCGTTTATAACGCCTCCGTTGGCTATCGCCTCGCGGATAGCTACATCCCAAACGCGGTTATAGAGTTCCGCAGCCTTGTCGGCGTCCTGCGGGACATCCTTGCCCTCAAAGATGAAGCGCGCGTAAAGCATGCATCCCCACTCGTACCAGTGGGAGAAATGGCCTATGAAACGCGCCTGCGGAAAATTCTCGTTTACGGCTTTTTTCATAGCCCAATACACTTTTTCTATATGGGCAAAATCCGCAACGGTATCAAGCGTGCCAAAAGCCTGTGGAATGTGGAACATATACCCCGGATAAAAGAATTTGTATTTATTCTCCCACCAAAGGTCGCCACCCTTGCTGCCCAAGTCGCGCCCCTTGTATTTCTTTTCCATAATTTCGCGGGCGAACTCCATTTCAAGGTCTACGATTTTCTCCTTGCCGTCGAAGCCAAACACCAAATAAGCCCCTGTTCCGATATCCATTCCAAACACCTTTTTTACGTGTGTCACAGTTTCTGTTTCATCGTATAGTCGGACAGCGCAAGGGCGCAGCCTGCTGCGCATTAGATCTGCGCCAGCACTCATTGCGGTGTGGAAATCCTTGAATAGGTACGCTCGGAATTTGCGGGCCTCGGGAACAGGATGTATTTTTAGCGTGACCTTTGTAATGACGCCCAACGTCCCTTCGCTGCCAAGAAACATCATTGTAAGATCAGGGCCTGAGGCATGGCGCGGCACTGGCAAAGTGTTTATGATTTCTCCGCTGGGAGTGACAACCTCCAAACTCATTACCATATCCTCTATTTTTCCCCATTTGGTGGAGAGCACACCCGTTCCGCGATGAGCCAAAAATCCTCCAATAGTCGCGCATGATATGGACGCCGGCAAATGCATCGTCGAATACCCATGCTTATTCACATGCCACTCGAGATGGCGCGCGATAATTCCGGTTTCCGCGGTGACAGTAAGAGACTCCTCGTCTATCTTAAGAACTTTGTTCATTCTTTTTGTGTCCAAGACGATTCCCCCAAAGACCGGAAGGGCGCCGCCTTGCGAACCAGACCCTCCGCCCCAAGTCGTGACTGGAATCCTGTATTGGTTGGCGATTTTTAAGACCCGCGCAACTTCCTCAGCGCAGCCGGGATGAACTACAAAATCCGGCTTTTTGGTTTCCTTGCCGCGGTCGTGCCACATTTCCGGAATCCAATAATAGTCTATGGAGTGTCCGAACCTGTCGGAAAACCCCGTGTTTACATAATCGGCCCCTACGGCGTCTATTAGCTCTGTCCGGACCATTTCAAACATGTAGTTGTTGTTTTCTAGAGACATTTCAATTATCCTCTATAATTGTTTATAAGTTTTTATTTTTGTAAACGGGCGCGAGGGCATCATGCACCGCCTTGTATTTTTCAAATTGTTTTGAATAAAATTCCGATTCCGCCGAATCCGGTTCCGCGCGACTGACAATTTTAAGGCATTTGCGGACGGCATCCCCTGGCGCCGAGAATACTCCGGAACCAACTCCAGCCAAAAGTGCTGCTCCGTACGACGCGTCGCCTGGAGTTGGAACCAATACGGTCGAATTAAATACGTTTGATATTATAGAACTCCACAGGCTGCTGCGCGCTCCGCCGCCGATAAGGAAGAAGCGCCTTGCCTTTAGTCCCGCCGATTCCAAAGATCCGTAGCAGTCCCTTAGAGAAAAGGCGACGCCCTCCAGAATAGCGCGCGCGAAATCTCCCTTTGTCGAAGATATTGAAACTCCTGTAAAACTAGCGCGCAAATCCGGATCCCAATAAGGCGACCGTTCCCCCTGCAAATACGGATGGAAAAAGACTCCTCCAGCGCCCGCCGGAGAATTCCCAGCCAGCGCGTCCATAATATCAAAGGCGTTTCTTTTCAATGCAAGCGCAGCGTTTTTTTCCTCCGCGCAAAACGCGTCCCTAAACCATCTTTGGCAGAGAGCTGCCGCATTCGTGGCAGACACAGCATACCACATTCCGCCTATAATATGTGAGTACGTTAGCGTAGTCCCGGATGGGCGCGGAGACGATGTCATAATATTTACATTTCCGGCAGTGGCGAGTTTCAATATGCAATCGCCAGGCTCAATTGCCCCAGCGCCGTAATCCTCGACGGCGGAGTCGCTGGCGCCGCAGACTACTGGAGTGCCCTCTGGAATTCCCGTATCGAGCGACGCTTGGCGCGAAACTTTCCCGACTATATCCGACGGTTTTACCAATTCCGGCAGGGCAGAAAAATCCAGCCCTGAAAGGGCGAACAAATCTCTGCTCCAGCGCATTTTTTTCATGTCAAAAAACAGTGTTCCCTGCGCCTCTATATAGTCGGTTGCAGCAACTCCCGTTACCAGATAGCGCACATAGTCTTTTACGAACAACACGCGTTTTGCTTTTTGCAAGACTTCGGGCTCATTTGACTTAATCCACATTAATTGAGGCAGGGTCCAAGTAGGCGCAGGCATTTGGAAGGTCTCGGAAAAAATCTCTCCGCCGTAAAATCTCCTCAAATACTCGCACTCTTTCACGCTCCTCTGGTCAGTCCACATGATAGTTTTTCTGACGGGAGCCATCTTTTCATCCAAGAGGACGGCATTGTGCGTCGATCCGTCAAAAGCCGCGCAAATGGCCTTTGACAAATCAACGCCTTTCCCGGAAATTTTTGCCAGAGCCTTGCACATGGCGGGATACCAATCAGACGGTTTTTGCTCCGACCATCCCGGCTTTGGATACTCCGTTGCATACTCCACCGATGCGTCCGCCAAAAGCGAACCATCAACGGAGACTGCGGAGACTTTGCAGCCCCCCGTTCCGAAGTCGATTCCCAAAAGTATGCCGCCTTCTTGCATTATTTGCCAACAACCCATTTATGTTCGGGATCCATAGCCGATATTAGCCCCCTGTTATTTTTTCCGCACATGGTCCAAAGGTAGTACATAGAATATCCCGGTGCGCCGCAGAGCGGATGGAAGCCCTCCGCGATAGCTACAGTATCGTAATTTTTCACGGTGTACGTCTCGTCAATGCGCCCGTCTGGAGTATATATTTTCTGTATGCCAAACCCCTGGGGAGGATTGAAAAGATAAAAATATGTTTCTTCCATATCGATTTCATCCGGAAGATTGTCGAAATCATGCCTGTGGGGCGGATATCCAGACCAATTTCCAGAAGGAATCATTCCCTCGCCGATATAAAAGTGCTCGGAATCAAACGTTTCGTCGATAATGACTGTGGCAAGCCTTGTGAAGTTTTCCCTTCCGAGGCTAAATGAGCGCGTCATTTCAGGAGATATAATAGTAGGCTTGGCGGTGTCGCGCGAGGCCGGCGCGATGTTTACGGCGATTTCCAAGTCGGTGAGAGCGCATATTTCATAGCCCGTATTGCGCGGAAGATATACCGTATGAGGCTTTCCTTCAAACGGATTTTTTCTTCCTCCCACTTCCGGAAATTCAAATTCCGGACCCTTTATCGAGCATTTCCCGCCAAGGAGGACCAGCGCAACCTCGTTTGAGCCGGTTTCTGATTTATAGACCCCGCCGCGCTGAAGCTTTAATAGCGCGAACGAAGTCAGATTCATATTGTATTGCCCGCGGGAAAATACGCAATTTATGCCGTCTTTGGGGGCAAGATGGATTAGGAATTTGCCGTTTGACATATAAATAGACGCTTGAAGTTATTTTAGAAGTATGGGTTCAATATCCATTACGCGGCAGTAATCGAGAAGTTCAGCGGTTATGTCGCCGTAAGCCATCGAGAAATGGTGTTCAAAACCTTGGTTTATTACAGTATCGCGCAGACGCCCGCATCCGGCGTCAAACTTTACTTTAAGGGGATTGCCGCGCACGAATAAATCAGTGTCGATACCCTCTCCGGGAGCGATTAGCATTCTATAGCCTTCTCCGTCGCGCTTTTCTCCAAGCCGCGCCAAAGTCACGCGGCCAGGCTTGAGAGGGAACTCGTTTACGACTCCTTTGGTTACTACGGTAGAGCTGTTGCGGAGGCTGTTTTTAAAGTTCTTTTTGCACACGCTGCATGGAGCCGCGCCGCAGTGCCAAACCACGCCGTACTCTGAGTCTGGTTCGCACATAATGAGATCGCAGAAGAACGGAGACTCTCCCGTGAGTTCATACTCAAGGCGCATTAGCACAGCGCCGTAAACATCGCCTTCGCACGCGGTAATGACGCCATTGTTTGTCAGATGCCCAAGCGTTGAACAGGCTGTGATTCCATACAGGTCTGAATTTATCACCTCCGGCCAACAACGGAAAGCGAATGTGTCCACAAGAAATTTTTTCTTCATGCCGCAGACGGCAGCGTAAAGCGCAGCCGACTTCCGCAAATCTTCCTCGGAAGACTCATAACAGGCCGCGTCTTTTTTGATTGTCTCCAATGCGCGCTCGAGTTCGTCCTGGGAAATGTTTTTTGCGTCGTTCATGACTTCGAGCATCATTATATACTTAAGTTCGGGGCCGAGTTTCGCGCGCAGCATCATTTCGTCGCAACAGGACGTGTAGAAGCCGGGTACGCGTCCGCCTATAAGGCCTATGCGCATATTTTTGACTGCGTTCATAGCGCGCACTACCCTCACAGCCTTGCCGATTCCCCCAATAGCCGCTGCCGAGCCTATATCGGCGTGTACATGAAAATATGGAACATGGAAACGCCACAAAAAGTGCGAATTCATATTCGCTGCGCAAAACGAATTTGCCTGAAGCCTTCCGCCAGCCGGATCAGGCTCCGGAATAGACCATAGCACAACCGGGACATTCAGTCGTTTTGCGAAAAGAGAAACGATTGTTCCCAAAGAAAATGTTGCAAATAGGGCGACAATCATATCCGGGCGGCTTTTTTCAAACTGCTCCAGAACTTCCATCGCCTTTGGCTCGACGTCTATCATTTCGTCGCCGCCTACGATTTCCGCATTGTCTATGCCGCTAAGCATAGCCAGGGCGTCTCTGCGCTGTTTTTGCATAGCCTCGTTTGTCCAGTTGACCTTAGTCAAAGGAAGAAAGCCTATTTTTATTTTTTTACCCATTTTCAAGCCTTTGTTTTTTTATTAGTGTTTTGATAAAAATTCGTCCACCTGCACGCGCGTCGGGGCCGCAGTGCGCCCGCCTATAGCCGCGCATTTTAAAGCCGCGCACGCGGCGCCGAAACGCTGGCATTCCATCAAGTCCTGCGTTTCCAAATACCGGACGGCAAATCCTGTATGGAACAAGTCGCCTGCTCCGGTTGTGTCTACTACGTCGACTTTAAACGCCGGACATTTTACAAACTTGCCGCCGCTAAAAACCATAGACCCGTTTTCGCCCATAGTGCAGCCAGTCACTCTGGCGCCTATTCTTGAAAGCTTTTCAAGAGCCTTCTCTAAATTAGACTCTCCCGTCCATTCCCGCGCAAACGCCTCGGATGTTATGAGAATATCGGCAAGCGGCAATAGTTCGGCGACGCCGTCGCGGACAGTCCCTGCGTCGAAACTAACCAACACGCCGCTTTCTTTGGCCTTTTTGGCGGCGGCGAGAGCGCCCATTGGGTTATGCCCGTCCATGTGGAGGATCTTCGCGCCTGCAATTATGTCCGTATTGACATCCGAAGCCTCTAGCTCCTTTATGTTTCCGCGCGTCCACGCCACGCTTCGCCTGCCGGTTGGCTCGTCAATCCAGCAGTATGCTATTGGAGATTCACAGCCCCGACGCACGGTTATGAAGTCAGTGCATACGTTTTCAGATTTAAAGTCGCGGACAATTCTCTTGCCGGCATCGTCGTCCCCTATCGCCGTTAAGAACGCAGACTTCATACCCAAGCGCGCCGCGGCTACCGTCGAGTTTCCGGCGGGGCCACCGCCCTGCACTATATGCTTGGATATTTTAACCTTGCTGTCTATTGGTATCCTTGGCAGAAGACTCAGATAGTCGTTGCTGCAAAATCCCACCCCGATAAAATCGAACTTTTCCTTCATAAATTTGGCGACTGTTTATTGTATGATCCACGTTTATGGATTTGATTAAAACTATTTATCCCAACATTTTCAAGGCTCTATACCCCGTATTTTGCTGGACAGTTTAACCGCTTTAATGAAAGTCTTTAAAGGCATTTATTTGCGCCGCGCAGCGCGATAATTTCGTTGACGCAGCGCCATGCCGATGCAAAATAAAAAATATGAATAATTCCGATCCGCGCGACTGCCATTTCGTGTCAATAAGACAAATTGCTGAAAAGCTTGGAATATCGAAAAGCGCCGTTTCCCTTGCTTTAAACAACTCTGCGCGCATAAAAAAAGAAACAGTAAAACTTGTAAAAGATACTGCAAAATCGCTAGGATACCAGAAGAACTCCATGGTGTCAAAGATGATGTCGCATATGCGGAAATCCACCATAGGAAACTTTAGGGAAACAATAGCGCTTCTCAACGGCAATAGGGATAAAAACGCCTTCAAAAACCACAGCACGCTGCCTATTTACAAGAAGAGCGTAATGAAAGAAGCGTCGGAATTAGGATATAATGTCGATGAATTTTGGCTTTTAGACCCAAATCTCAACTGCAAAAAGCTCTCCGCAATACTGCGCGCGCGCGGAATACGAGGAGGAATTATAATGGGGCACACCGAGGATTGCGTATTCAAGTCTTATGCGAAAATATGGAACGATTTCAAAATAGTGTCCGTTGGCATAAGCGTGCACAATCCGGCGTGCGAACTGGTTTGTTCAAATCAATTTGAAGTGTCGCGCAAGGCTGTTGAAAGGCTCGTGGAGCTCGGATTCAGAAGGCCGGCAATAGTAGTGGACAAAGAAATAGACTATCTTGTTGACGGCAGGTTCTACGGGGGATTTTTCAGCGCCCTGTACGACGCAAATATAAAAGAGCGCATAGATCCTTTTGGAGAGAGCATAAACAGTCCCACTTATTATTACAACCTCAGGAAATTTCTTGAAAGCCAAGACCCCGATGTCGTTCTTTATATGTTCGGAAAAACCGGAGATTTCATATCAAAAAATCTCCGCAGAAAAGACGGCTCAAAATACCCAATTGCCCAGCTGGAGCGACGCAACGACGGGAAAATCCCGGCAAGCGAATGGAACGGCATGGAGCAAAACAACGATGTTGCCGCAGAATTTGCCGTAAGAAGACTGGCATCACTATTGAGCATGCCTACGCCCAACAACAGCCCAACGACACTTATTCCACCTACATGGGTCGAAAGCAAGCGCTTGCGCGCCCAAGCGCGGAGGGCAATTGAAAAGCGCCTAAAAGAATCCCCAAAAAAGCGAAGATAACTGACTAAAATTATGGAGAGAAAGTCCGAAGACATTCTATCCCTAAAGAGCGGTAAGGCAACGCTGCTCTGCGCCGGAGGATACAACAGCATAGCTTTGTTTAAGACATCCAATGGCGCCGAACACAAATACTCGAATATCGGCGATGTCGTCGTAAAGTTCTACCGGCGCGGCATTCCTATGCCTAAATTCGACGAAATATCGCGCTGGCACAAAGAAGATTTTCACAAATTCGATATTCTAAAATCCCGGCGCTTCCAGCAGAGCGTCGATGCAGGAATCTACTTGGACAAATTCGGAAAAACATATTGCTATTCCGTTTTGGAATATGTGGACGGAGTTATAGTCCAAGACTTTCTGGATCTAAAAGCGCCTATAAGCTCCGAGCTGTGCGAGTCTATTTTAAGCCAACTCTTTGAGAATATTATTGTTCCCGCTTGGGGTTGCGGGCTAGTATTTTCCGACATTCAAGGGCGCAATTTAATTTTGCGCGAGCGGGATTTTTTGGCTATGCTGGACACAGAACAGATGCGGAGTTCTGCCGCGGAAAAGCTTTGCGGCGGAAATAAATTCTCCGAAAGGGAACTTAAGATGCATTTGGCTTTCCATTCAAGCGCCGGGAAGGCGGACGGAAACGGCACGCTGACGCGCTTTATAAAAAATATACTCTTTGCCGCATTTTTTCCAAATTGCCAATCTCCGGAGGAAAAGAAATCGCAGATTATGTCCATGGTAAAACGCGAATTTTTCTCCGGATGCGGCCCGGCCAGCTATTTGTCAGAAGCTTTAAATTCAAATTCAAATTCAAAAAGTTTGGATTCTTTAATTTTAAAATCTGTGCGGCATTTTTTGGATAAAATTTTTTGCAAATGCAAAGCAGATATGCAGATACCTTAAATGAAATCTCTAAAATGCAGCCTATATAAACCAGCCCTAAGATTCCTAACATAAAACTCGATTCCTCCGGCTTAAACCCATTTTTCAATGGCAAATACCGGATAATTCCAATGCAAAGTCCGCGCCAACTTTCGATTGCCGATGCATTAGCGGAGAAAAACTTTGCCTGAATGCCCGTTTTTTCCATCCAAATGCGCTAGAATCCGCTGTCGTCAACCTCAACTTTTATAGTAGTTTCTCCGCGCATATTTTCGGGAAGGTTCATAAATTGAAAATTTTTGACTGACTCCGGGTCAAGCCTCTCTATTGCAGTCACGCGCTTTTTTTGCCCTGATTGCTGCTGCTGAGACGGACTCTCGGAAGACCGCTTAACAACAGGAGGCATTAGTTTTACCCCTCCTGACGGCGGAAGCGGAGCCGCCGAAGGCGCTGCCTCAGAAACGGGTTTTGAATTTTCGGAAGAATCCGCATCTGGCGGAGGATTTTTACGGGGGCCGATGAGCGAAACTTTTGGGCGGTCTATTTTTTTCTCGTTTGAAAGAAAATCAAATATGCTTGCGTCGTCGCCATCTTTCAAATCTCCGCCTGCGACCTGGGTTGGAATTCCAGCCTCGGTTGAATGGGATTCGCGAAAATAGAATTTATTTATATCCTGCATGGACAGTTCAAGCATTTCGGCATACCGCTCCCTCAAATAGTTTTGGTCGTAGAGATCGCGCTTTGACGTATCGATTTTCCCAAGATATTTTTTTGACAAATCCCGGTCGATATTGTCCAAGTGCAGCTCCGTCCGCGCTTTGTACCAATCATCGGATTCTTTGTGGTATTCAGGAATATCCAAATATTCTTGCCGGCTGCGGTAATCGCGCTGCCTTGACATAGAATCTCCCAAAGCGCTGTCGGGCTTTGGAGCCATTTGATTGGTCAAATAATCCGCATTGTCGGGCGTCACAAACCTAAGCCTCTCGACTTTCCCTTGCTCCTGCAAATATGAGCGCCTTTCCCCAAGCTTGCTTTTTTCCGAAGAATATTTCTTGTTTGAAGACGCGTTTGCCTTTGTAAAATCATTATTCTTTAAGGCGTAGGACGGGCACTGCGCGGCAAAAAAAAACGCCGCGCACAAAATAAATCCCACTACATTTCTAACAGGCATTGCATTAAATCTTTACGCCTATTATTTCCAATATGCGCTGCAAGTCGTCGTTTCCGAAATATTCTATCACTATTTTTCCGTGTTTCGGCGTATGCTTAATTTCAACACCCGCGTTTAAGCGCGTTGAAATTCTATTTTGAATGTCTTTTATAACCGCTGTTTGGGCGGCGTAGGAAGCGTGTGACCCGGGAGTTTTCCTCGCCGAATCGTTCTTCATTCGCTTCAAGGTCTCCTCGGTGTTCCGGACATTCAAGCCATTTTCTATAACGCGGCGGGCGAGAATAGTCTGCTGAACAGGATCGTCGATTCCGGAAATTATCTTTGCGTGCCCCAAACTTATAAGCCCTTTGGAAATATACCCCTGCACCTCGTCGGGAAGCTTCAGCAGACGCAAAGAATTGGCAACGCTTGAACGCGGCTTGCCCAACCTCTGTGAAACTGCGTCCTGGGTTAAATGGAAATTTTCCATTAAATTGGAAATTCCGCGCGCCTCCTCAATAGGATTCAAATCGGAACGCTGCAAATTTTCTATAAGCCCCTTTGCAGCCGCCGAAGCATCGCTGGCGCTCTGGACACACGCGACAACCCTCTTTAGCCCAAGCATCCTGCATGCGCGCAACCTGCGCTCTCCCGCGAGAAGCTCGTATGTGCCGTCTTTAAGCTGGCGCACCAATAGAGGCTGCAAAAGCCCTTCGGATGAAATTGAATCCGCTAGGCTGCGTATTTCAGACTCGTCGAAAACTCTGCGCGCCTGATATGGGCTTGGAACTATTTTTTCTGTCAAAATCTCGCTGAATAGCCCGTGTGACGCAATTCTTACATCGTAAGTTTTCTTATCCTGCTCCGATGGCGCTTTGCCTCCTTGCGGCGATGCTTGCGTTTGAACGCCTTGGGATACGTTTTTTTTCACGCCGCCGCTTATAACGGAACTAAGCCCTCTACCCAATGATTTGCGTTGAACGGACATATTTTGCTACTCCTGAGGTATAAATATTTTATCTCCTATGCGCAATCCCCTCGACGGATCGGCTATCTTGTTGGCGTCTTGAATCCACTTTATTTTTGAATTGTTTTTGCGCGCTATTTTAGCGAGCGTGTCTCCGGACTGCACTACATAAGTTATTCCAGACTGCGGGTAATCAGAGCCGAAAGCGACTGGCATTGAAGCTTGAGGCCGGGAGCCTATTGCTTTTGCAAGCTTTTCCATAGCGGCGTTGGTTTGCGCAGCCATGGCCTCCATGTCTTTTTTCACCTGGGCTATAATTTCCCTCTTTAAAGATTCATTCTGTGCGCCAACTTCCGAACGCACAGACGCCATTTGCGCCCTTACGACTTCGTTGCCGACTGTCGCCCCCTGAAGCGACCTAATTTTATTTGCAAGCTCCTGGTTTTCGCGCCGAGCCTGCTCTACCTCCAATCTAAGCTGCCCGACCTCGCGTTTTAACAAGTCCATATCTTGCTGCAAGTCCGCAATTGCGACATTCTGCGCCGAAGCAGAAAATCCGCCAAAAGCCATAACCGCCGAAATTATAAAAATTTTTAAAGATTTCATGTTGGAATTAATCAGCCCTCGAGTAATTTTTTTAATGCTTGAATTAAGCAAGTATTTGTTCAAGCGTAAACATTTTCAAGCATAAACAAAATTAGCGCGCTATTATTTAGAGTCAAAAAATTTTCTTTTGTTTGCAAAAATACTCCGATAAATGCTTGCAAAAGTCAATATTTTATAAAAATTCATCACTTCAATACATTTTTTTTAGACAGATGTGTGGAATTACAGGTTATATAGGATGCAAGGACGCAACCCCTATTCTAATAGAGGGATTGCGAAAGCTTGAATATAGAGGATACGACTCTGCCGGAGTCGCGCTGCTCAATAATTCGACTTTATGTGTCCACAAGAAAAAAGGGCGGGTGTCGGTGCTTGCTGAAGAAGTCGCAAAATCGCCTTTTGCTGCGCATACAGGAATAAGCCATACGCGCTGGGCAACACACGGCGGCGTCACAGATGAAAATGCGCATCCACACGTTTCAAGCGACGGAAATTTTGCCCTGGTCCATAACGGAATAATTGAAAACTACGAACAAATAAAACACTTTTTGACTGGGAAAGGATATAAGTTTTCCAGCCAAACCGACTCGGAATCCCTGGTCAATCTAATATCATACCATTACTTTGAGCGCACTTCAGTTTCGGACGAAAACCGGTTTATGGAGGCAGTCCGCAAAGCGTTGATGCACGTAGAGGGAACTTACGGGATAGCAGTCATAAGCAAACTTAGCCCGGGACAAATAATAGCGGCGCGAAAAGGATCTCCGCTTATAATAGGAGTAGGAAAAAACGAAAGATTGGTTTCAAGCGACGTGTTGGGATTTGCCGGTAGGGCGCAAAATGTCATATATCTCGAAGACGGGCAAGTCGCAAGCGTCACGCCAGACAGCTGCGATATTATAACCATAGGCAAGAAACCGATCGAATGCGTAGTAAGCGAAATTGACTGGGATCTTGAAAATGCCGAATTAAACGGAGCCTCCCATTATATGGAAAAAGAGATTTTCGAGCAGCCGAAAGCGCTCGAAAACGCAATCCGCGGACGAATATCCGACGATAATTCAACAGCAGTTCTTAACGGATTAAATATTACCCCCAACGAGCTTCGCCAAATCGACAGAATCCTGTTTTGCGCATGCGGCACTGCCTGGCATGCGTGCATGGTCGCAGAATACCTCATAGAAAGATACGCGCGCATTCCGGTGGAAGTCGAATACGCCAGCGAGTTTAGGTACCGCAACGCGCCTTTAGACAAGAATACTCTAGTGTTTGTCATCAGCCAAAGCGGAGAAACTATCGACACCCTTGAGGCTTTGCGCGAATCCAAACGCAAAGGCTTTAGAACCCTTGCAATAACCAATGCGGTAGGCTCGACTATCGCGCGGGAATCGGACGGAGGATTATACCAGTACGCTGGAAAGGAAGTTGGAGTTGCATCAACAAAAGCTTTCTCATCGCAGGTAATGATATGCCTGCTTATTGCATTGTACATAGCCAGAATGCGCGACCTCTCATTTGCCGAAGGCAGAGAGATAGTCGACGCAATAAAATCCGCTCCCCAAATTGTATCGGATATTTTAAAACAGGCAAAAGGCATAGAACAGATAGCAAAAAAATACGCAAAATTCCACGATTTCCTTTTTCTCGGCAGGCTCTCCGAGTTCCCAATAGCCCTTGAAGGGGCGCTTAAATTAAAGGAAATATCCTACATACACGCCGAAGGTTATCCGGCCGCCGAAATGAAACATGGGCCGATAGCCCTCGTATCGCCGGATTGCCCAAGTGTAATCTTCGCAAACTCCGACGAAATTATTTCCAAAGTAGTTTCAAACGCCCAAGAAATCAAGGCTCGAAAAGGCCCGATTATAGCCATAACCGACGCTCCGGATTTATTTGTGGGGTTGGCAGACGACATAATAACTTTGCCTAAGGTACATGAATCCATAAGAACCATAGCCGCCACCATTCCAATACAGCTTCTTGCATATTATGTGGCTTTAGAGCTAGGATGCGACGTCGACAAGCCGCGCAATCTTGCAAAAGCCGTCACTGTAGAATAACCCCAAACAATTGCCCGCCAAGTCAATTAAAAAACGAAAAATAGAAAAAACGCCGCTTGGAAGCGGCGTTTTCTTTTTTAAACTTTTGGCAATGCAATCCAAATATTTTGCGCAATAACGCTAAGAAACTTTATCGCGCAAGCAAACTCTCCGTTTAGTTTGGATTTTATTCCGCAAATGCAATATCTGGATCCATCGATATCGTAATGCGGTATTGCATACCCGGGCGCATAACCATAGCCCTATCGCGGGCATATACTTGCAGATAATGTATATTGCCCCAATAAGAACGATACTGTGGATCTTCGGTGACAACCTCCGTATCTAGCCAATTTGCCTGGAAGTCGTCTTTTTCTACGGCTATTCCAAGGCCGTTTGCGCCTATTGCAAAAGACATTGGCACGTGGTATTCCGAATGCGGAGACCCAATTGCAACCACAAGCCTGAAATTGTCCAAAGTTATCTGCGAAGATACCGTATAAACAAACTCTCCCGTTATTTTGTTTCCGCTAAAAGACCAAGACACCTTGCAAGAGCCAATTCCTTTTACGATATCTCCGTCCACAGTAATCAAATCAGGCTGCTCGTAACGGAAAAAATAGGAATTGCGCAATCCCAAGCCTGTCGTGCAGCGTTTCCCGTAATACGAAGGCGTTGTGACTTTGTCGCCGAATGTGAGCTCCGGAATTAGAATCGGCAAATATTTATCAGCCGGCCAATCAAAAATTCCGGGCATATGCGGGAATGCAAGAGACGAAGATATGTTCTTTGCCCCGGGAGCTATAAGCGGCAAATGAATATGAAGGCCCGTTTCCGCATTCTGATAAATAAACAATCCCTGCTCTTTGCGCGAAGTATTGTCGAAAGAAACATACTTCCCGTAAGTTTTTGCGACAGACTGTTTGGCTTGCATTTGCCGTCCGACTGTCTTTGCTAGCCTGGACCACTGGCACAAATAGCGCGCGGCGTCAAAATTTGCCATGCGCGTAGAACATCCCGCATCAGCCGAACGCTCAAAATCTCTTATTACAAGATATCCATTCTCCTGATCTAGGTAGGTCATGAAGAAGAATTGGAAAAGCCTGCGCAATATGTCTGTATAATCGCCGATTTTATCTTCCGCAATCCAATTGTCGCGCATTGCCTGCAAAATCATTGATATGCAGTGCATTTGCCCATAAGCGCCAAGTTTCCTTCCAAACGCCCAGCCCAAACCGTCTGAACGCACAATGTCTGGAAAGAGCCTCAAATATTTTTCGGCAAAAGTGCGCAAACTGGGGATTTTCCTGTCGCGCAAATGCATATTTGCATGAAGCTGCAGCGATTGACGGATAAATACAAAGGATACTACTCCAAACAAATCGAAATTGCCGTCTATGCCTTCGGATGGCTTGTCGTCGAAATAATTTCCGGTAGAAGTCTGCTGTATGCGCTCCAAAAATCTGTCGATTAGCTTTCCGGTCTCGTCTTTCTTGCTTAGCCCCATGCTAAAACGGGCCACAGACTTGGCTATATTAAAAATTTGGAAGTGGTTGTCGTAATCGGTGCGCGAAAGAAGCCTTTTGTCCAAATTTTTCTGTGTATCCTCCAAAAGTCTATCCCAGACTGGATTTCTGTCTTTTGACGGCCCGAAAGAAAGAAGCCCCAAAGACGAATAAGCCAAGCCGTCCTCTGTATATTCTTTATCGTTAGTCTGAGCCGTGATGCAACGCGCGCACAAATCAACTATATCCCTGCCCTCCAACTCGGTGGAACCGGTAGCCCGGTAGAACTCTCCGAGAGCTAGGGCTGCATGCCCCGGTTCGTAGTCGAGTGACGATTCATTCTCGACCGGCGTTATAGAGCCGTCTTCATTAATGGCTCCAATGTTTTTGCCCAATATCGATCGGGCCATATCCATGCATTGCTCTGAAAAATTAAGCATTTAAAAAGAAGGGCAACAAATTACAGGTTGAAGTAATAAAGGTTTATTTATCCGACGAGCAAAAAAAATTGTCAACACTTTATATCCTTATATCTAAAAATAAAGCTTGAATGCGGCAGTAAAATTCCGATAAATAATCGACATAATCAAGTTTATTTCGAATGAGGGGGTGTTCCGGAATTCGACTTTAGACCGTAGATTATGCCGGCATGCCGGAGACGACACTTGGCTCCGTAAAAATGTGTCATCAAAAATATAAATGGCGAAGAATACGCTATTGCTGCTTAATTAACGCGGCACGTCAGCCCGCAGACACCCGATAAGCGGAATCTGGCGTCGACATCGGGAAAGGATGCTCAATTAAATTCCGGGGGTTGTGCATTCTAATTACTCGGAGTTGCCGACGCAGAGGAAGTCCGCACCCAACCGCGTCGAAAGCCCAATGCGAGACTAAGCATGTAGAAAGTATAACCGAAAGCCTCTAGGACGCGGGTTCAACTCCCGCCACCTCCACCATTTCCGCAACGGCGGCAACCAAAATCAGATGGGAATATATTATTAAAATTTTCGAGGTTTTGTTGTTCGACAGTCGCGACCCGCCTCCAAGGATTAAAAGCATCGTTTGCCGCAATAAAATTTAAGCGTTGTTCAAGCGCTAGTTATTTTCAAAAAAAATTTTTTTGGTCTCTATGGCAAAGAATAGATTTTTCCATATTCTCCCTTAACTAATAGGTATATCCAAAAAAGATTGAAATACGAATTGGCATAGGGCATATGGGTTTTCGCAGCCATTCCCCGAATGCAAAAACCGCCCTGCAAGAGCCGGGACCTGAGCCTGTTGAAGCAGCGGAAAAATCCTAGTTGGACAACTCCATCCAATCTATGCAACCGCAACCTAAGCGCCAGGCAGTTTTACTCTAAAATATTAAGCGTATTTAAAGCAAAAGTTTAGCCGCAAAAAAATTTGCAGATAGGAATTTTTAGGCGCAACGCTAGTTTTTCCATAATGCTTTTTCCAAAAAATGTCGCGATTGCCAGTAAGCGGAAGTTTTTTTGAGTTTTTGTGGATGCAAGCTCTATTTTGAGCGAGCTTCGTTTTGCGAGCTAGAGTAATTAAAAGTGCATTGAATATCATATAGCTCATTTCGCCCCGATCCTCTTATTTGATATGCCTCACAAGCTATCGCTCCGATTCTTATGTCGCGCGGAAAATTTTTAACTTGCTACGCCTATATAATTAAAGCCTATTTTAAGACAAACACTTCTTCCTTTTGAAACAACATTGCGCAAAAGGAATAAAATTTAAGTCCGCCTAATATGTAAAAATTACGCTAAAAAGGCTTTTAAAATAAATTCATTCGATTATTAATATATTAGTTCTTCCAAGGTTAATTTTTATATTGTTGCCCGGTTATTATTAGATTCCTGCAAACTTTTAACTCATCTTGCTATGATTGTAAGCGCGATTCAAAAATCAAATTCAATTTATATCTATAAAGACAAAGGACCTGTTATGGTCCGCGGAGGGTTTCTCGTTAGTTTTACTGCGACAACTTATTCCTACGTGCCCACTAAAAATACTAAACTAATTATAGTTTGCGATGAAAAAGGGCATAGGATAAAGAGTTTTAACGCTCCCAGTCCCATAAAATCGGGTCCGGGCTGGTAGATTATTTTAATTTATTGAAAAAACGTCCGGAGTTTGCAGTAAAAAGCGCATAGGTTAAACAATAGCGGCCGCTAGTTAACGCAAGACACTTAGAAGAATTTCAACCTTAGCAAAATGGAATCCACAAAAACCTAGGCCAATAGCAATTGTCTTTCGGAATTCTATGCGAAGATTGAGCCGAGAGATAAAGTACTTGTTTAGGGAAGAAAACAAATTTATTTTTGCAAGGAAAGCATAAATATTGTCAGCAACCAAGCTTAAGTATTCCTTAAAAAGTTCCCGCAAGATTTTCGCATAGTAGGCGTTTTACAGACCGTCTTAAAAACGATTGGTGGAAACAATCTGGCTATATAAAAAAATATAGCCTTGGATTAGCGGCATTAAAGAATTTTTCCAAATCCGCCAGTCGGCAAATGTGTTAACCAAACAAAATAAACTGTTAGTTTTTTGTGTTTGAATATTTATATGTCAGCTACACGCGGCGTCTATTTAACGCAGGTTTGCATTATAGCCATGCACCGCTTTTAAAAGTTTAAATAAATTCTAAAACGCGGGCAATGAATAAAAGAAAAGATTACAAATATAGCCGCAAAAATTTTCAAGCTAGACGGAGAAATGCGAAAAACTTTCCAACATATCACCATCCGCACGACATCCAATTTAAATTGTACTAGGCCCGAATTTTTTCTGATAGTGCCTTGCTACAAGCGAAAGCAGAGCTCCTAAAAATCCCCCTATTATTATCATCGAGGCAAAAGATACCGAAACAGATCCAAATCCTGTGCAAGACACTGCGATGGATCCCAGAAAAAACGGCAACGCACCCAAGAGAGCGGCTGCGGTTCCGGCGTTGTTCCTCTGGCTGTCCAATACTATCGCAGCGGCTGCTGGAGCGGCCACTCCGAACATAAACATCATAGCCCATATTGCAAGTTCGACAAAATAGACATTAGCTCCCGCCGATATTAAAATAGCTTCGATTATCGCGGCTGCAAACGCCCCTACGCCGCTAAAAACAACAGCTGTCCGTCTCCTTCTAAATTTTGCCGACAACATTGCTCCAACGCCTATCCCCGCTGCGTTTAAGGCAAAAATAGCGCTGAACGACATTGCGTTTAAACCATAAATATTTTGGAAAATATACGGAGATGCGGAAATATAGACAAACAAAATTATAGCCATCGCGCCTTGCTGAAGGATGTAGTATAAAGCAACTTTGTCTAAAAACACATTTTTATACAGTTTAAATATCTCAAAAACCGAAAGCCTTGAACGGCGCGAAGTCTCCAGAGACTCGTCTATTCTATACGACAGCCACAATAATACCAGTCCCAATACGAATAAAATCGCAAAAACAAATCTCCAACTTGCAAACACCAAAGTAATTCCGCCGGCTATTGGTGCGGCAACGGGAGCTATGCTATGGACGGCGGCAACCAAAGCCAAGAATCTGGCAAGCTCCATGCCTGAATAATTATCCGATGGAATCGAACGCGACAATACAATCCCTCCTGCTCCAGCTACACCCTGGAAAAAACGCATTGCTATAAAGAAATATATGTTTGAGGCAAACACGCATGCGAGCGAGGATATTACGAACATCCACATGGAAACAAGCAGCGGGAAGCGCCTGCCGAACTTATCGCTGAGCGGGCCTATAACAATCTGCCCTGCCGCCAGGCCTATCATGCAAACGCTCATGCTCATTTGAACCCAAAATGGCGTAGTTGAAAACGCCTCGGGCAAAGCCGGCAAAGCTGGCAAATACATGTCGGTCACAAAAGGGCCGAATGCAGAAAGTCCGCCCAACGTAACGAGAAACAAAACTCTATTTAACCTATCCATTGAAATTGCCGCATTGTCCACAGAAAGCAGAAAATGACAAGGGATTTTAAAACTCCATCGTCCAGTCTCCCCGACCGGGAAGAATAATTTGCTCTTCAACGGGCAAATGACGCAAAATCTTCCGGCGCGCACAAAGTTTTCAAGCGGATTCAGAAAACGAAAGCTGCTTTATGGTTACCAGAATTTGTGGCATTAAACCAAATATCCCCGAGAGCAAAGAAAACAAGGAGATCTTTTCCAAATGGGAAAAAACTGCGCCCCAAGGAGAGAGAAATACAAACCTCAGCCTCTTTTCCAATAGTAATGCGCCATTCAGAGCAATGCTGACAACTCTTTACTTTCTATAAATCCGGAGATGACTTAAACGCGGAAAATCTTTAAGTCCGCCAAAACACAGAAACCGCTTTAACTTTGAAAAAATAAAATATTTGTTTAGCTGGTTAATTGAGTTTTCGCTGGCGTATATAAAAACTGCAACACTGATATTTAAACTATGCTTTCTTTCAAAAAAATTTCTTTTGCTGCGGCGGTATTTTTCCTCGCCGTTTGCGCCTACCCAAACGACGAACGCCCAAATATCGTTTTCATACTTGCAGACGATATGGGAATTGGAGACTTAAGCTGCTACGGCCAAAAAAAATTTAAAACTCCAAACATAGACTCCCTAGCCAGCCAAGGAATAAAGTTCAACCGCCATTACGCAGGATCCACCGTATGCGCGCCATCCAGAAGTTGCCTGCTTACGGGGCTTCACACAGGACACGCTCCGATAAGGGGCAATATCCAATCCAAGCTGGACACGGAAGGCCAGCAAGAAATGCCAGCCGACACTATAACTCTTGCGAACATGCTGCGTTCATGCGGCTATAAAACCGGCGCTTTCGGGAAATGGGGACTGGGGGCGCAAAATTCCCATTCATCTCCCATGGCAATGGGGTTTGACTTGTTTTTTGGATACAATTGCCAATATTTAGCGCATAATTATTATCCGGACCACTTGTGGCAAAACTCTAAAAAAATAGTTCTCAAAGGCAACTTAGACGGGAACAGAACGCAATATTCAGCAGACATCATACACTCCCAATTGATAAATTTTATAAAGACATGCTCCTCACAACCCAAACCAGGCAAAAAGCCGTTTTTTATATATTACGCAATGACTCTTCCGCACGCGGAAATGGCAGTACCCCAAGATGCACTTGAGGAGTTTGGAAACAAATTTGAGCCGGAAACAGAATTCAAAGGAATTCCCAAAGCTCTTTACGGCGCCCAGAAAAAACCTCATGCCGCATTCGCAGCTATGATGAAGCGCATAGACGGATACGTAGGAGACATAGTAAAAGCGCTGGACGAATGCGGTGAACTTGACAATACTCTTATATTTGTGACATCGGACAACGGAGCGCACTGCGAGGGTGGACACGACCCAAAATATTGGAATTCAAACGCAGGTTTGCGCGGATTAAAGCGCGATCTATACGAAGGCGGAATAAGAGTGCCAATGATAGTATACAGGAAAGACCGGCTTAAGAATTCAGAAACAGACCATATATCGGCGTTCTGGGATATAATGCCGACAATAAAGGAAATTTCAGGCTCAAAGTTTGAACCGACAACAGACGGCATTTCTTTTGCGCCGCTTTTAGCCGGAAAACCTCAGCCCAAACACGACTTTCTATATTGGGAGTTCCACGAGCAGGGCGGCAAACAGGCGGTTCTGCGCGGGGCTTGGAAGCTGCTTAAAATAAACGTAAACAACCCGAAGAAGACAAAGTTTGAGCTGTACGATCTCTCTAAAGACGAGACTGAAAGCATAGATGTATCTGGAAAACATCCGAAAAAACTTGCCGAATTAAAAAACATTCTTGAGAAATCGAGAAACAAATCCCCCATAAAGCAGTTTAATTTTAAAGACTAAGCCTGCAGAAGCGCAACATAAGCCTCAATTCGCGCTTGCCACTGCAGGCCAGATTTATATTTCCTAAATTTATGCGCATTTTATTTTATGCTTTATTGTTTTTATTGCTTGCCCAGCGGGTTTTTTCAGGCGAAAACGCCGACTGCGCGAAATGCCACGCAAATGAAACAATGCAATGTTCCGCCCCCCCCCAAAGCCCTACACCATAAATTTGCCAACCGCGAAGTGTCTGACAATTTAGACTCGAAAGTGTTTTCGGATAGAACCTTCATAAACGGAAAGACAAAATACATTTTTTTTAAAGACAGAGGCGCATTTAAAATCTCTGTATCGGAAGACGGTAAAAACGCCGAAGAGTTCAATGTAAAGTTCGCAATCGGATTGGAGCCATTGGTGCAATATGTGGTCGAAGGAGAACGCGGGGCTATGCAAGTTGTGCCTATAGCGTACGACCCATTGAAAGACGAGCTCTTTGACGTTTTCGGGGGCGAAACCCGCAACCGCGGAGACTGGGGACATTGGCTGTCAAAGGGGATGAATTGGAATTCAAATTGCGCATATTGCCATATGACAGGATTCAAAAAGAACTATGACGCTGAATCCGATTCTTACTCGAGCAAGTTTGCCGACCACGGCGTAAGCTGCCTCCAATGCCATACTGCCCTACCCAAAGATTGCGGACAAAGCGGCATACCTATTCTAGAAAAGCGCCCTTCCCCTTCAGAAAGAATGGGTGCCTGCGCGTCATGCCACAGCCGGCGTGAACATTTAAACGCCGAACGCTTCAAAGTCGGAGACGACTATTTCGACTCTTTTCGGCCTGAACTTCCAGTAGTTGACGGAATTTACTATGCGGACGGAAAAGTTCGCGACGAGGATTTCGTTTTTTCGTCGTTTATGATGTGCAGGCAATACACAGCCGGAATAGTATGCACTGACTGCCACGACCGACACACTATGCGGACTTCACGCCCGATTGATAAGAACCAGTTGTGCCTAACATGCCACGCGCCAGAGGCAAGAAACATCAAGGGAGCTCCAACAATAGATCCGCATAAACACTCGTTCCACGGCGACAACGAAGGGAATCTATGCGTAAACTGCCATATGCCCAAAACTGTATATATGGGAAGAGACGCCAGATACGACCATGGGCTTACATCTCCAGACCCGGTTTTGACAAAAGTTGCCGGAATTCCAAACGCATGCTCCCAATGCCACGATAAAATCGACTCCGATAAACCGGAACGCGATTTGGATTGGCTTATAGAATCGTTTGAAAAAAACTACGGAACCGAACGCTTTCTGCGCAAGCGCGCCCGTTCCATAGCCGTTTCAAAAGCCCATAAAGGAGATGTTTCGGAGGAATTAAAAAATGAACTTATGCGCCTGCTGGATTTGGAAGAAAATCCCGCGTGGCAGGCTACAATTGTAGCGTTGCTGTCAACTTGGATCGGCGACGACGAAGTTTTCGACCGCATAAAAAAAATGCTGACATCCCAGCACCCATTAGTCCGTTCGTCTTCCATACGCGCAATTTCAGCGCGTCCAGACAGCTCGGACATTCTAAAAGAACATCTCAAAGACGCGTCCGCAATCGTGCGCATAGACTCGGCTTTCGCCTTGGGAGGAGAGCTAGCCGAAAACTCAAGCCAATACGCGGAACTTCAAGAATATTTAAAATTCAACTCCGACAGACCCTTGGGACTATTAAAGCGCGCCGACTTCGCGCTGCGCTCCGGAAAATTCGCGGAAGCAAAATCCCATGCGGAATCGGCTCTTAAGCTTGAAAGCGGAAATCCGGACTTGGAAAGAGAAGTCGCAATAATGGTTTTCAAAGCCGGATACTATAATGATTCGCTTAAAATATTGAAGTCCGCGCGCGAGAAATATCCGCTATCTTCCCAGATAGCATTTGCACTGGCTTTGTTTTACAGCGAACTAGGAGATTTGCCCGCTGCTGCAAACGAACTGGAATCGGCCGTGAAGCTGGACGAAAAATTCGCTCGCGCTTGGTATAACCTTTCTATTGCCCGATTCAAGATGGGTAAAATCGACGAAGCCATTGAGGCAATCGACAAGGCGATTGAAACAGATCCCGCCAACGCCCAACAATATGCTAACTTAAAAAACTACTTAATAAATAACGGGAAAAAGCGATAATTCCGCAAAAGCAAAAAAATAGCTTAAACTTGTGGATAGCCAAATTTCTGTACTATTTCAATGCTCACTACACCCGGCATTGCAAAACCCGTCTATGCTCAACAAATTTATTCTGCAGGCAAAAAGGCAAATGCCAATTTTAAGTTCAAAAACTAACCAGCTCCGACCCTTATTTTAGGCGGAGGCGTAAAAACCGATGCGCCCTTAGCCTTTGTTTTTCTCTTAAATACATTTCCTCTGTGCCCTACGACAAATAACTCCGACATTCCCTCACCGCCGAACGCCAAACTTAACGGCAGTTCACCCATTGGCAACTCTAATATTGCAGCAGACCTCCCGTTGTAGTCGCAGATTTGAATGCCCGCGAATGTCGCCAAATACACGCGGCCGCTGTCGTCGCATACCGCCGAACTCGCAGAAGTTCCGTCGCATTGGTCTGGAACATGAAGAAAGAAAAATTCCTGTTTGCAGTCTATCTTTCCGCCATCCAATACTTTGTAGCTGTACCCCCTTCTTGTTGCGGAATCAAAAACGTACAGCCAATTCTCGTTTGCGGCTATTCCTACAGCACCTTTTGTCACAACATTTTTGTCAAGCTCAGAGATATTGCCGTCCGCGTCAATGCTAACAAGAGACGCATCCGCCCCGCTGTACGATAAAAGCGCATAAAAATGCGAGCCGCGCGTCGCAACCGCCCTTGCATACGCAACGCGTTTACAAATCTCCGCGAAATTGTTTCCACTCCTAATTTTTAAAATTCCATTTTGAAGCGACAAGTCTGCTTTGAGCCCTTTAGCAACTGTTCCGGCATGGAAATCTCCGTTTCCCCAAAGCGCCTTTACGGACTTTTCACCCGCCAGCGCAACGGACGCGTTTTCCCCCATTACAAGGCAGTCTTCAATATCGGCGTCCGCTATCTTTATGAATGGTTCACCCGGGATCAGCACATCTTGCAATATGTGGTTGCGGCTCTTTTGCGACGCCTCAACAGGCTTAGGCCAATCCTTCCAAAGATAGCGCATGACATCCGGCATAATCATGTCTGAGTGAAATCCGCGGTGGCTTGCCTCTCCAAAGGAAAATTTAAAATCATATCCGGCAAACTCCAACGCCCTCGCCATAGACTGGTTTGCGCTCCACCAGTCCCCGAAGCAAGTCCACATATCCCGCGACCCGCTTTGCATAAATATTCTCAGAGGTTTCGGTTCGTATTTATGAACGAGTGTCGCATTTGCAAAAGATCCGCGAAGTCCCGTGAAAGACCCGGACCCTGTAAAGACTCTCGAAAACTCCCATGGGCAAGCCCAAGCTGCATTAAAAGCCGCTGCTGCGCCAGAACTAAAACCCGCAATCATTCTGTCATTGCCGCTTTTCGAAAGAATTATCCTGCGGCCGTCTTTTGTTTTTAATGTCTCGGCAAACGGCAACAACTCTGACACAACAAACTTGGCAAAACGCGGAGACGGAGTATCGTACTCCAACGTCCTATTTGCTCGGGGCGAATCTTTGTCTTTGCCGCCAGCAACTATTCCGGGAGAGGACGCAACTGCTATCATCATCGGGATCTCGCCCTTCGCAAGAAGATTTGAAATGACATTGCCTATGTGGAATTGCGGACCGTCTTGCAAAACAACCACGCATGCTTTTTCATTTCCGCCGTATTCGGCGGGAACATACACCCAAACTTTTCTCTCCGTTCCGGGAAAAACCTTGGAGGCGGAGAATTTAGATTCAATCCACTCGCCATATTTTACTCCGGATTTTTGTTTAGAGTCTTCCGTAAGAGGAAACATCGATTTTTCGTCAATTTTAACCTCCGCCGTACAGGATAAGGCAAAAGTAAAAAGAAAAAATGCCGCCGCAAGAAACTTTTCCAAGCACATTGTTTTTTTATTGATATTTTTCCGTTAAAACACCCGCCTACCGCAACATCCCATAAATAAAAACGCGCGCAAACAATGCGAAAGTTTTTATTGCGACTTCCCGTATTTTTCTTTTAAAGCCGATTTTAAAAGTTCGGGCTCGTATTTATCGGACTTCGGAACTTTGTAAAACTCTCTCAGGCGTCTGAGTTCCTTAGACAAGGCTTCAACCCTCTCGGCTTTGGACGGGTCTCCGGCAAGATTGTTAAGTTCATTTGGATCAGTCGACAAATCGTAGTATTCCCTTTCTCCAATAGGATAAAAATCTATCAATTTTTCTTTCCCCATAATTACGCCGTCATGGCGCATAACCATATGAATGGCTGGCCATTCGTAATAATGGTAATAAAGCGATTTTCTCCAATTTTCCGGAGTTTTGCCGGAGAGCAAAACTGGCTTAAAGCTCACCCCCTGCATTTCATCGGGTATATCGCACCCTGCTATGTCTAGAATTGTCTCGGCGAAATCCAGATTTTGTACTAAAGCGTCGCTCTTTGAACCAGGTTTTATAACGCCTTCCCACTTTATTACAAATGGAGTTCTAAAACTTTCCTCATACATAAACCGCTTGTCGAACCACCCGTGCTCTCCCATGTAAAATCCCTGGTCGGATGTGTATATAACTACAGTGTTGCCGTCCAATCCGCTTTCTTTTAAGTAATCCAAAATGCGACCGACATTCTCGTCAACGCCTGCAAGAGTTGCGCAGTAATTTTGCATATATCTTTGATATTTGCGTTCCACAAGTTCGCGGCCGCTTGGATTGCCCTCGAAAAACGCCTTATCCTTGGCAGCAAACTTTTGGCGCCAAATTTCCTTTTCCTCCGGAGTCATTGATTTAGGTGGATTGTCAAGCACGAGGCGATAATTTTCCATATGATTGTCTATCCGCATTTCTTGGTTCTTTGCGGCTGATCCTCTTGTGGAATAGTCGTCGTAAAAAGTCTCAGGCAGCGGAAATTTCACATTGTCGTACATATTGGCGTGGCGCAATGCAGGGTGCCACTCGGAGTGCACGCCTTTAAAATGAACCATTAGCATAAATGGTTTTTTGGAGTCTCGCTTTTCTTTTAGCCACCATAACGCCCTATCTGCAACGATGTCGGAATTGTACCCATGCCTGCGAAATTTTTTTCCGTCCATCCCGATAAAGATAGGATTATAGTACAACCCTTGTCCGTCCTGTATTTCCCAGAAATCAAATCCCGTTGGATGGCTCACCAGATGCCACTTCCCGAAAATCGCTGTTTGGTATCCATTGGCCTGCAAAATTTTTGGAAATGTTGTCTGCGATCCGTCAAAAACCTGCCCTGCAGAATTTGCATAAAAACCGTTGGCGTGGCTATGTTTGCCAGTAAGTATCGTGGCGCGCGAAGGTCCGCAAAGAGAATTTGTTACATAACATCTGTCAAAGCGCATGCCCTCGTTGGCGATGGAATCGAGGTTGGGAGTTTTGACTATATCTTTCAGGGGTCCTCCGTATGCCGCAAAAGTCTGATAACTATGGTCATCTGTCATTATATAAACTATATTTGGGCGTTCTTTAGAAAACGCTGCCTGAACGAAAAACGCCAACACCCCAAAAAACAATATTAACTTCGACATAGTTTTACGTTGCCCGTTTTAAGGCGTCCTGTCAATATAAAGGAATGAATCGTAAGATGTTAACATATTTCTTAAAGGGACTATACATATGCGCATTTATTTGCGCGCCGCTTTTTGCCATTGCAACCTCACCTTCAACGCCTCCGCAACACACTCCCAAAAAACGCCCCAACATACTGTTTATAATAGCCGACGACTGGGGTAAGCATGCCAAATCGTACGGGACCGGAGACTGGATAAATATGCCGACATTCGATAAAGTTGCCGAAGAAGGAATCCTTTTTAACAATTGTTTTACATCAAATCCAAAGTGCGCCCCATGCAGGGCAAGCATAACAACCGGCCGCAACACTTGGCAATTAAAAGAAGGCGTACAGCACTTCAACCCCTGGCCAAAGGAATTTATAACGTATCCGGACATACTCGAAGCCAATGGATACCATGTAGGATTTACCGGTAAAGGATGGGGCCCCGGAGACTACAAATGTGCAGGGCGCAAAAATAATCCTGCCGGCAAGGCTTACAATAAGTACTTTCTTGATCCCCCTGCAAAGTATATAAACCGCAACGACTATTCGCGCAATTTTATAGAATACTTTATGAAGGAACGCCCCGCAGGAACTCCGTTTTGTTTCTGGCTGGGATTTACAGAACCGCATAGGCCATACGAAGACGGAGCGGGAGTCCGCGCGGGGAAAGACGTGAAATCCGCAGAAGTTCCAAAGTACTACCCCAAAAACGATATAGTGCGCTCAGACATATTAGACTACGCCTTTGAGGCTGAATATATGGACTCGCATGTAAAGAAGGTATTGGAATATCTTCAGAAAACGGGGGAATTGGACAATACTCTGGTTGTTTACACATCCGACCATGGAATGCCGTTTCCCCGCGTAAAGGGACAAATCTTTGAACACGGATACAATGTGCCTTTGGCAATCCGCTGGGGGAAAAATATTCCAAAGCCGCGGGTTGAAGACACATTTATAAATGTTAGGGATTTCGCTCCCACGTTTTTGGAGCTTGCAGGCGTTCCGAAGCATCCCCAAATGACAGGAAAAAGCTTTCTATCCCTTCTAACCTCACCCAACCCGCCTGCCCCCGATACCGAACAGTTTATGCTTGTGGGCAAAGAGCGGCACGATTTGGGACGACCGAACAATGCAGGATATCCTGTCCGCGCGATTAGAACAAACGACTTCCTTTTTGTGCGCAACTACGAGCCTGACGCATGGCCGGTAGGAAATCCTGAAACAGGATACCGCAACTGCGACGACAGTCCCACAAAAACGCTTCTGCTATCGCGTTTCGATAAATATTACAATTGGAGTTTCGGGAAACGCCCCGAGTACCAACTCTATGATATCCGCAAAGACCCCGAATGTCTAAACAATCTTGCATCCGACCCGAAGTACTCTGAAATTGCTGAAAAGCTAAAGGCAAAATTGCAGACTGAGCTTGAGAAAGACGGCGATTTCCGCGCGCTCGGGCAAGATTTGTCGTGGCTGAATAAAGTCCGATGGACTGCGCCGCAAGAAACAGGATCTTGGCAAGAGTGGACGAGCAACAACAAGAACTCCAATTAAAATATCGAAGCGGTTGTTTTCTAGCGGGTTCGGCAAATTCCACGCAAGCGCGGGCCTTATTTTCAAGGGATGCGCCGTGAATGCGAGGCAGCCTAATTGCTACTTTGAGGTAATCTCCAAGAGCTCTTTATATGCGTGAGTCTTGTTCTTGGTGAGCATCGTATCGTGAGGATACGGCATGGATTTTAGCCACATATTAAGTTCATCGCGCATTTTTAAAGCCTCCGCGGAATCGCCTGGAAGCGGAGAAAGTTGCTTGCAGTCGGCATTTAAGTCATATAGCCCCAGGGAAGCGGGAATCTCGTTTGAAATATGTTTGTATGCGCCTTTTTTTGTGGTGGAAATAGCGAGATACACTTTGTCGGCTTCCGATATATTGAACGCAAACATTGGGCAACGGTTCGCATCCTGAGTTTTCATTTTAACAAAACCCCAGTCAGTATTGGGATACCAAGTGATGGCATGAAGTCCGTCGGTATAAAAATTCTTACGCGAGGTTTTAGTTTTCTGCCCCAAAACAACAGGTTTTAGAGACTCGCCGTCGAGTCCGTCCGGGATTGGAATTTCGGCAAAATCCATAGCTGTCGGGAAAACGTCAAGCAAACTTGCCAAGGCGTTGGAATACCCGGGTTTTGCATTTGGTGCGCATATTATCAGAGGAACCCTCGAACCGCCTATCCATCCCTGCCCTTTTCCACCGCGGTAGGGCGCGTTTGACGGCGGCAAAATATAGGGCGATCCATTGTCGGCGCAAAGCACGAAAATCGTATTTTTATCTTCGCCGTATTTTTTTAGAAGCCAAAAAAACCTCCGGACAGTTTCGTCGATCGAACGCATATGTTCAACATGCGCGGCTATCTGCGGCATAGAGCTCTTAACGGCGTACTTTTCTGGCGCGGGATCTAGCCTCCCGTGCATAGTCATCGGAGCAAAATACAACAGAAATGGCTTATTTTCCTTGAGGCATTCTTCCATGTATGCCGCCGCCTTGTCCGCAAAAAGGTCGGTTAAAAATTCGCCTTCAGGACGCTGCGGAACTCGCGATTTGTTTTCCCACAAATCAGCCGCGCAATAATAGCGGCTGTCGTGCAGATTATACCCGAAATAATAATCGTACCCCAAATCTGTCGGCCACTCTCCTTCTGCGCACGAAGCCCAAGCCGAACGCCTATCCGCCTCAAGCGGGTCGTCTATGGGAATTTTTTTACCCCGCACAATTGAAAACTGTTTTTTTGGTTTTGGAGAATTTTTTTGGCGTTTTACAGCCGCTTGAAAATCACCTTCATTGTGGCGCGACACATGCCATTTTCCGATTGCGGCGCACACGAATACCCCGCCTTTTTAAAATTCTCTGCAAGCAGCGGAATATTGTCGTTTTTTACGCCTTTTGATATGGAGCTTGCCAAGTCGCAAACACCCCAGCGCTGCTGGTATTTGCCGGTCATCAATCCGGTTCTTGACGGCGCGCACAAATTGCTTGAGGCATAGCACCTATTAAAAATGACCCCTTGAGAAGCGAGAGAATCGATATACGGCGTTCCGCTCTCAACAAGTTTCAAGCATTCCCCAACGTCAAAGTTCTTATTCCCGGAATTTTTTAGAAAGAGTTTTAAAGCGCCTTCATCCATATCAGACGGCTTTAAATTTTTCGTGTAAGGCGAAAGCCAGCCAGCTCCCAAGTCGTCAAGATTGACTATTATGACGTTAGGGCGCTTTTGCGCCGAAAACACATTCGAAATAAATGCCGACAAAACTGCGCCGACCAATAAGGTTTTAAGGAAGCGAAGAAAAATTTTCATATTATGCATATTTTTTAATGCCTTTTTACCCAAAAAGTTTCTGCTACTTTATGCGTTCAATCTCAGCCAAACGCTTTTTTAGAGACTCGGCAATTTCGGGATTTTGCGATATAACATTGCGTGTTTCCGATGGATCTTCCTTAAGGTTGTAAAGGGCATCTTCCAATACGACGGCATCGGCAAAGCGTTTGTCCCTTGGATTTGCACCTGATCCTATGTCGGCTTTTCCGCCCGATGTCTTAGGCACAAATTTCCAGTCTCCAATGCGTATTGATTTCCCGCGCGTGCCTTGCAATACGATTTCACTGCGGCGCCCCGCCGCTTTTGCCGATCGGAAATTTCCGAGAGCGCTTACACTGTCAACAGCTTCTCCTGCCGGAATTTTTACTTTTAACATTTCAGCAAATGTCGCCGGCAAGTCGTTTAGCCCCACAATCGCTGTGCTTACCCCATTTTTTTCGGCTTTTGGATTTACCACTATAAACGGCACCCTCATCCCGCCGTCGTAGACGAGGTATTTACCTCCCCTAAGAATTCCTGCAGGCTTGTGCCCGTTTAAGTCTCGTTCTGAATTGTCGTAATACCCGTCAAAGACAACTGGGCCGTTGTCGCTTGAAAATATTATTATTGTATTGTCCAAAACTCCGGCATTTTTCAAGGCTCCGACTATTTCCCCAACCTGCCAATCAGCCTGGGCGATAACATCCCCCCTTATTCCGCAGCTTGATGCGCCTTTGAACCTAGCGTCCACAGTGCGCGGCACATGGGGTTCAAAAAGCCCCACATAGAGAAAAAACGGCCGAGTTTTATTAGCGTTTATAAAATTGGATGCTTCGCGCACTACATTTGTCGGAATTTCTTCGTCGACAAACCGCGCCGCATGCCCGCCGCGCATATAACCTATTCTGCTTATTCCGTTTATTATGCTGCCAGAATGCTGCTTGTCAGCCCCCTGTTTTAGAAGATCCGGACGCTCCAATCCAGTTGGAGTATCTCCGATATTTTTAACATAGCTGACTTCTATCGGGTCAGAAGGGTCTAGATTGACAACTTTGCCATCGCGCAGCCAAACGGAAGGAACCCTGTCAACTGTTGCCGGAATTATAAAAGATGTATCAAAACCTATGTCATTTGGATTTGGACGTATTTCGGAATTAAAATCCAAAGGAGCCGAACCGTCTCCAAGACCAAGATGCCATTTGCCGACGGCGCCGGTGGCGTATCCCGCCGACTTGAAAATTTTTGGAAGAGTAATAACATTTGTAGGGATGCAAAGCGGATCGTCTCCGGCGAGAATTCCGGTTTTTGATTTTTTTTGGCGCCAAGCGTACTCGCCTGTAAACATGCTATATCTGGAAGGCGTACAAGTTGAAGCAGTGGCATATCCTTGCTGGAAAACTATGCCGCGGCTAGCGAGAGAATCAATGTTTGGCGTTTTAAAAGCCGAGGCCCCCGCGCAACTTAAATCTCCGAATCCTAAATCGTCGGCAATTATCAAGACCACGTTTTTTTTATCGGACTCCGCAAAAATGGCAGACGCAAATATATACAACGCAAAAAAAACAGCCCAAAGTTTCATAATAAATCAAGTAAAACACTAGGCAGACATATTCAATAAAAAAACAAGAGATCGCCTTTTCTAATAATATATTTCAGAATTTCCGATAAGAAATAAAAACATTTTGAAAAATTTTCCGCTTAACTATTGAAAATATTTTCAATAAATTCATTTTAATATAAACAAGCCATTTAAATTAAGTCAGTTTTGCCTTGATTCCAAAATCTATCAGAGCAAAATCTGAGAACAGGCTTAATGGAGCGCTTAAAGTTTTGCCTTGATTCCAAAATCTATCAGAGCAAAATAAATCTGAAATTGGAGGATTTAAAAGATGAGTTTTGCCTTGATTCCAAAATCTATCAGAGCAAAATCCGCGTTAATAGGTAGTGATTTTATTTCAGTTTTGCCTTGATTCCAAAATCTATCAGAGCAAAATACCTTCCAAGAGCAACTTGCCAAAATCTGCGTTTTGCCTTGATTCCAAAATCTATCAGAGCAAAATTACTTTATCGCAAAGTTTGGTTGCGACTTTGTTTTGCCTTGATTCCAAAATCTATCAGAGCAAAATGCCCGTCGTTGAACACTTGCAACTCTACGTGTTTTGCCTTGATTCCAAAATCTATCAGAGCAAAATAGACCAGAAATAGTACTGCTTTCCCAGTCTGTTTTGCCTTGATTCCAAAATCTATCAGAGCAAAATACAAGGGCTTAGGTATTGCGCAGGACTTTAGTTTTGCCTTGATTCCAAAATCTATCAGAGCAAAATACGCGCGTAAATAACCCAGGCATTGAAGAAGTTTTGCCTTGATTCCAAAATCTATCAGAGCAAAATTAAAATATTCGGGCTAAGAAACTGTATTTGGTTTTGCCTTGATTCCAAAATCTATCAGAGCAAAATGCTGAGCTTGGGATACGTTCGTTCTCTGAAGTTTTGCCTTGATTCCAAAATCTATCAGAGCAAAATTCGCGGGCGTTTGTAATGTCAACCTCTGCGGTTTTGCCTTGATTCCAAAATCTATCAGAGCAAAATAGGACGTTGATTTTGAAAACAGGCTTATTGTTTTGCCTTGATTCCAAAATCTATCAGAGCAAAATGAATAGGCGCATAAACTCAAACAAGTTCTTGTTTTGCCTTGATTCCAAAATCTATCAGAGCAAAATTTGAACAGAATGGGAATCGCCTCTCTTACGGGTTTTGCCTTGATTCCAAAATCTATCAGAGCAAAATGCATTTCTGGAATTTGCTTATTTTAAGCGATTTACCAGAGATGCAATTGCTCCGGTATTTTTTCAGGCTCTCGTGGAGTGCGCGATTTCCCATACACAACATACGATCTCTCCCATTGGCTTTCAGTCACAAAAATTGCTCTTACCGCTCCGTTAGGCGGGGTATGTTCCCGCAAGCGGCGCACATGAGTCTGCATTCTAGCATACGATACTAATGGACGTAAATAAACGCTGAATTGCATCATTTGGTATCCGTCGTCCAATAAAAATTTTCGGAAACCAAATGCAGATTTTCGTTCTTCTTTTGTGCCTACAGGCAAATCAAAGGCAACTATCATCCAACCCATTTTGAATTTTTTAATGTCCACGGATTATATAATGTTATATCTTTTCGTTTTACCGCACTTCTAAAGCTTCTTATTGATTCGTCTATAGCCGTTTTAAACTCTATCTGCTTGCCTATATACGGGACTTTCCTGATTATGCCATCCATCAAGAAACGCTTGAATTGCCTGTCAACGCAAACATCATCCTCCAATAACGCATTTTGCTCAATCCATCTAAATACGCAATAGTCTATATACGGCCGAAACGGTTCCATCAAATCGTAGGCTAATGGAGCAGACCGCTCTCTAACTGAATGCGCTATCCCATAAGAAGCGTCCAACCCATATCCAAAAAGCTTTTGCATCACGATTGCAGACAGTACTGTATATGAAAAATCCAAAAGCTTATTCTCAGAAAAAGAATCATCTCCGCGAGAAAATCCTTCGCGGCGAATTCCTTCTCCAAAGATTTCCCAATAATATCTCGCGCATTGGCTTTCTTTTAAAGCCGTTTTTCTCTGGCATACAATTTTTATATTTTCCAGCTTCTGGGACGCTGGAGCAATAAGACTTGCGACAGCAAGTTGGTTGTAGCATTTGGCGTCTATTGTTTTATCCCAATACGACTCAATTTCATAGCGTGGAATTTCTATGAAGCTTTTCGCCAAAACCGTATCGGTGATTCTGTTTGCGGGCATTAATATTGACTGCGGTTTGAAATTCTCGCAAAATATTATTGAAACGCCGAGTTTAGCAGCTTCGTTTAATAACCTACTGTGAACAGTAGAGGAAAAGCTTGTAATTATTATTGCGCAAACGTCTTCCAGCGGCAATTGTTTGGTTTTACCGCAACCGTCATCGCATACCAATTGCCCGTGGCGGCATGTGATATACGCCTCTGGAGTGTCTATATTTACTATATGGTAAGACATTTTAGCGCTACGCACCTATGAGACGCGTATCTATTATTTTCATTCCGTCTTTTATTATAGTGTTTAAATTTACATTTATTTTCGATTTTTCCTTTATGCGCGCATATATTGGATGAATCATATCAACTCCAATATAATTTGAATTATTCTTTATGGAAGTAATTCTCCATATACCCTTATAACGCCCTGAGGGAATTTCAATTATTTGATTGCGCCTAAGAATTTTTGGGAATCTTCCGCCGTTCTTCTCCGCCAATTCGCTCAAGCGCTGCCAAACGTTGTGATGCGGTATTATTTGAGGTGGATTCGCAAGCGCCACGCCAAAGTTGCCCTTTATTATAATAACAGCCTTATTGCGAGCAAGCTTGCTCTTAGCAGTATTCTTGGATTCGTATCCCAGCAATTTCAATTTCGGTTCGTATACTTTTTTTATACTGCGGCGGGACTCCCCTTTGCCAGCGCCATACTGCCGTATTGTGACAGTTCCATTTTCGTTTTCCTTTACGACTCCCCAAAGAGTTTGTTCTACGTCCATGCCCGACATTTTGCGCGGCAAAAATTTAACAACTCTATTTTCAGAAATCCTGCCGGAAATTTCCTTCAGATAGCTCTTCTCCAATTCAACAAGTTTCCACTTGTCGCCCGAAAACAAAACTAGCCCGGTTTTAAGCAACTCTTGGCGGTCTGCCTGGTTCAAGCGCCTTTTTGAGACAGCCTCGTAAAAATTTCTCGTGCGCGGAAATACAGAGGCTGCCAGCCCCATTGCAACCGCGTCAACTGCATGGTGCAAATGGGTAATTGAACGAATTTCGTCTTTTAAGCGCAAAACTTTGTCTCCGTTTTCAAGCGTTTCATATATCTCAGGACAGGCATCGCCCATGCATGGCAATAAATCCCAATTCTTTCTAACGACGCTAGTGACGATTCCAGGCACGTGGATAAGTTCTGGAGCTTTTTCTGCGTCTGCGTACAGAGATTTTACAACCTTAAACGCCAATTTATTTAAATGCGATGTCTGAGTCAAATCGGACGGAAGAAAGCCGCCTTCGCGTTTCTTATAGTGTTCTGTAAGCAATAGCTTATTGCGGATCTTTATTCGTTCGATATCAGCCTTCCCCGCAGGGTGCATTGGCTTTTTCAAACGCCTCACAAACGCTTCAAAACGTTCAGGCGTCACGATGGAAAGATTCTGCCGCCCCGGAACTTTCATTCCCTGGCATTCTTTTATAAACTCATATGCAGTGCGCTGCCCTTTCATATCGTTTACCTCTTTCCACGTTATAACCAGAGATTCTAATGAATCTGACGGCCGGAGCGAGCGCGGAATTATATGTTCCCTCTCCATATTTCCGCTTTCAAAAAGCTGCCTCGGAGAAAAATGGCATCCGGTATAAGGACATACCCATCCTAAATCGTCAGCTATGCGCGCCTTTCTTAGAATAGATCCGTTTGGACTTAATTCGGGATATTCCTTTTTTAAATATGCCGACACGCTTTTATGGTGGGCTACCAAGTCGTTCAGTTTTGCCGCCTTCTTTTTCGAGTCTAAACCGGAAAATGCGGTTATGTCCTTTACCACCTCTATGGCTACAGATTTGACCAAAGATTTGTCTGCGCCGCAATATTCTCTTACGATATCCATGTACAAGCGTTTAAATATCTTAAGCCTATGGCGTACAAGATGGTTGTTTGTCCACGTATCTATATTTGAAAGCACCTCTTTTTTTGTGGATTCGCTCCTTGGGTATAGAGAGCCACCTTCGGAACGGGGATCGACTCCACGCATGATTTCTTCCGAAGCCGACTTCATCAATTGCCGCGAATACGGCGAGCGACCCGAAATCTTTTGCACGCGCATTTTAAAATTGAATGCAGTTTCAAAATCAGGCTTCGGAGATTTTTTCGACGCGGGAGAACTATCAAAAATTACGCGAACAAATTCCGCCAGCTCGGCGGATTTTTCTGGACTCAGAAGAGCGCATATGTCCGCAAATGAATATTCTTTTAATCTGAACATCCGCGTGAAAACGAACTTGGGAATCAATTTCCAGAGTTTTTCAACGAGCTCTGCATTTGGCAAAGAAAAAGAAATATTCGGATATACCGTCCTTAAAATTAACGCCCTGACAGGATCAACCTCCAGCGCTTTTTCCATTTCGGAGGCAAGAAACATACCATTGTAGTTAGACGGCAGTTCTCCTATAACTTCCTTTAATATTTTCTTTAATGCATTTTTGCTTAATGCCCCGTATAAAAGCATAAAATCGTCTATTTTACGCCTAGTCTCCATTAAATCCGTACCGTCAGGGAAAGCCATATTTGCCAAAAGAGACTTCCATCTAAAATCTAGAAATTCGCGGCTATGGCAATTGGGAGTCTTTTCGCCGCTCAACGGGCATTTAGTTATTATTCTGTTGCTGAAACGCGGCATATACTGCCCGAATAACAACCCCCTGTCGGAAGTAAAACGCCCGGGCAATTTGATATTCGACGGGACTTCGCGCCAATTGCCTATCATTAGTTTTTTAAAATTTTCGTCACATTTCGGAAGTATGCCTATGTGCGCATCTATTATCCGCTCTACCTCTTTAAATACTATTTCACGAGGGAAAGCCAAATTCTGACCCTTGAAATATTTCTTAAAGCGCAAAGGCTTGGGGGATTTTGCATCCACACCGAGGTACGCGCAAATAGTTTCGGCCTGCGTGGAAGTTCCCAAGTCGGCCATAAGTTTTTCTGCATTTGCCTCTCTTTCAGAATCGCCGTCGGAATCGTCTCCAAATTTAGCCCACATGGAATTTCCGTCGTATCCCCTGTTGTGGGCGTAATATCTGAGAACACTCCAAAGTTCACTCCACGATAAAATTTTCCCACTAGCGAGAGTTTCAGCAGCCAAAAACCATGGATGTTCCGTTTTTGCGTTGTCAAGCTCGTCTTTGCCCATGACACCCAACCCATACAATACTTCTCTCATGCGCTTTATGCGGTTTCGCTTTGAGGCTATATTTCTGCGCATGCGGCGAAATTCCGCCCGCGATTTTGCCATGCATGAATCGTCGTCAAATACCACAACCCCTGCCCCAAGCCAATTTGGGAAAACCGCATTAGCAGGCTTTGATGAAATACTCCAACCTATTGAAGAATATCCGATATCGAAAGACAAATTAAAATTGCTCAAATTAGTTGTTGACATTCTTAAATCATTATCATTTATTTTAAACGGAATCAAGGACAAAATTAGTGGCTCAAATTTGAACACTGCGCGTTCATACGGCACTTCAAATATGAAAGAGTTTTCTTGTTCTGCGGCGCGAATTATCGCGCCGTTTTTTTGGTGGAGTAACTTGGCAATCTGCCGAGATTTATTTAAACTTGCTTGATTGCATAATATTCCTGAGCTTGACTAGAAAAAATACGGTTATATTAGCTGGCATATAAAATTATGAACTGGATTTACCTTATAATAGCAGGAATATTTGAAATAGGGTGGCCGCTGGGTTTTAAGCTGGCGCACGGATCAAACTTTAAAATAACGTGGATTGCATTGTCTGTAATTTCTATGGCTCTTAGCGGATATTTTTTATATGTCGCGCAAAAGACTATACCCATTGGTACGGCCTATATTATTTGGACTTCAATTGGCGCGATAGGAACTTTTATAATAGGGGTGGCAATGTTCTCCGACCCTTTGACTTTTATGCGCAGCTTTGCAATTTTACTGATTCTTTCCGGAATAATAATACTAAAAATTGCCAACTGACGCCGGGTAGATTCACGGCTAAATCCATCTATGGCCAAATGCCGCGAGCGGATCAAAAACAACCATTAGACATTATTTTTGCTTCTCAACCCGTCTATTTCATCATATTCCCATTCAAGGTAATCTTGGATAAACTCTCCAAGTGACAAATCCAGATAATCCGCCAACACCAAAAGCGTTGACAAAGTATTTCGGTCTATTTCAAACTTTACCTCTACATACATAATGCCATTATTGGAATTATAATAAAAACTTCAAGATAATTATTAATATAATTTTATATATTTTTAGTTTAAATAATATTAATATTTAACCCATTATTTCCCAAATAATCACAACTGTTTTTTATAAAGAAAAGCTAGCGCAAATAAAACAACGCATCCAATTCCCCCCCCAATACGCAAATACAGAGCCTGAATTAAAGCAAAACCGGCGAGTAAAGCTGTCGAAGAATCGCACGGCATAAAATAAAGAATAAAAAGCCGGCAAGCGCATAAAAACTGCAATTGAACCGGGGATTCGCATCCTTGGGGAAGCCTACCACAGCAAAATGTATTGCAGTTTTATTGCGTCTTTAAAGAACCGCAAGCGCGCATATTTCCCATTGGAACAAAATGCACTGCGAGTTTTGCAATATCTTTAAAGGTTAGAAATTGCTCGGCACATAACTTCTGCTGCTTTCTGCAAATCGCCGTCTGTATGAGAAGTACTCATAAAACATATTTCGAATGCAGAGGGCGCCAAATATACTCCGCCTGCAAGGCATTCCTTAAAGAATTTTCCGTACAACTGCGTAGACGATTTTAACGCTATGGAATAATTTTCCACTTTGTTTTCGTTAAAAAAGAAAGAGAACAGAGATGCCGCCTGCGGGGTTTGCAAAGGCACACCCTTCTCTTTTGCAGCCTCTGAAACGGCTTTTACAATAAAAGAGCTTTTGCGTTCCAATTCCGCATACGGATTAGTTTGCAAAATATGCTCCAAGGCAGCTACTCCCGCAGCCATAGCAAGAGGATTGCCGCTTAAAGTTCCCGCCTGATACACGGGCCCCAAAGGGGCAATATATTCCATTATTTCCTTGCGACCGCAAAAAGCTCCTACAGGAAGCCCGCCGCCGATAATTTTACCAAGAGCGCAAAGATCAGGCATAACCCGCTCTCTAGCCTGGGCGCCTCCTGCGGCTACGCGAAATCCGGTTATTACTTCGTCGAAAATAAGCAATGAACCAAAACGGGTGCATATATCCCTTAAATGCCGCAGAAAACCGACGTTCGGAACTATGAGTCCGACATTTGCCGGGTATGGTTCCAGAATCACGCACGCAATTTCATCGCCGTATTTTTCAAAACATTCATCCACGGCTGCCGTATCGTTAAAAGGAAGAACCATCGTCAACTCAGCCAGCGCTTTGGGAATACCTGCAGAATCGGGATTGCCAAAGGTCAGTGCGCCGCTTCCAGCTTTTACGAGCAGGCTATCGACATGTCCGTGGTAGCATCCCGAAAACTTCACTATTTTGTCGCGCCCGGTATATCCGCGGGCAAGGCGGATAGCCGACATTGTAGCTTCAGTTCCAGAGTTTGTCATACGAACCATCTGCGCGCACGGAATCATTCTATTGATTAGCTGCGCCATTTTAAGCTCGCTTTCCGAAGGCGTTCCAAAAGACGTTCCGTTTTCGAGGGCGCGCGCGATAGCATTGCGTATAACCGGGTGGTCGTGTCCAAATAAAGCCGGCCCCCATGTGCAGACAAAATCTATCAAATCCTTTCCGTCGCAAGTTTGCAGATGCGCCCCGTGAGCGGAACGAGTAAAGAAAGGCTCGCCACCTACGCTTCTAAACGCCCGGACGGGAGAATTTACTCCGCCAGGTATCAATTCTTTGCATTTCTCAAAAAGTTCTTTTGAAGTCATTGTAGAACCTATTTTTTCATAGCGACCGGAATTTTTCGGTCAGTGGAATAAGCAACGGGCGAAACCTTGGGACCTATTGGATATTGCCAACGTTTATACTCGGCGCCCGCAACCTTTTTTAAAACATCGCGCACCACTTCCGAATCATATCCCATATCCACAATTTCAGAAGCCGATTTGAACTCGTCTATATGGAGGCGCAATATAGCGTCGAACAAGTCATACGGCGGCAGGGAATCTTCGTCTTTTTGTCCGGGCCGCAATTCCGCCGACGGAGGCTTGTCTATTGTATTTTGAGGTATTATTTCCCTTCCTGCAGTTTCGTTTATATGGTTGCAAAGCTTATACACGTCGGTCTTATATACATCGCATATCGGCGCAAATCCTCCGCAAGTATCTCCGTAAAGAGTGCAATATCCAACCGCGCATTCGCTTTTGTTGCCAGTTGTCAAAACCATAGCCCCGAATTTATTGGACATTGCCATGAGAATTAGACCGCGAGAGCGCGACTGGATATTTTCCTCCGTGACATCCCGCTCCTTGCCTGCAAATATTTCCGCTAGAGAGCCTTCTACCGCCTCGACCGTATTTGAGATTGGAACAATATGAAACTCAATTCCCAAATTTTCCGCCAAAGCCTTTGCGTCGCTTATGCTGTGCGAACTGGAAATTTTCGACGGCATAGAAATTCCGGTGACATTTTCCGCGCCTAGAGCCTCTGTTGCGAGAGCCGCTACCAAAGCAGAGTCGATTCCTCCGCTCAAGCCTACCAACACGCGTTTTAATCCGCATTTTATCACAAAATCGCGCAGCGATAATACAAGCGCTTTCCGCAAATCGCTAATACCTTGATAGTCGAACGCATCGCCGCTATGCCCCTCGGCGAAATCTGTATCAACGACCAAACAATCCTCTTCAAACTTTTTCAAGCACTTGCAAACACATTTTTCCGCGTCCACGTACGCGCTTCCCCCAGCGAAAATTATGTCGTCTGCCCCTCCGACTAAATTGCACCAAATAAGCGGAGATTTCACCTTGGCCGAAACTTTTTCAAGCAATCCGCCGCGCTTGCGCACTGAATCGTTCGAACTTGAAAACACACTTGCGGATATGTTCACCAGCAAGTCCAATCCGGCATTTCCCGAAGCATTCAGGGATGCGTAATAGTCCATGGGCTTTAACATATTTTCATAGCGCAAAGACGTGGAAACGTCAGATAAAGTCCAAATGTCCTCGCAAACCGTAAGTCCTATTTTTTTCCCTTTAAAATCTACGACGCAAAATCCGTCTCCGGAATCAAAATTTCTAGCGTCATTTAGAGCCCCATAATTGGGCAATAAATGCTTGTCATACATTGCTCTAACTGTTCCAGACTCCAGCCAATAAGCCGAATTGCGGTATCCTACGGCGCCTTCGCATTTTCTTGGGCAGCCCACTATTGCCGGAATGGGAATGCTTGAAGCCAATGAATGCAAAGCATCTTGGGCGGCATCCACAAATTTATCGTAGAACACCAAATCCTTCAAAGGATATCCGGATACGGCACATTCTGGAAACACCGCCAATTCCGCTCCCAATCCGGCAAGCTTTTGGCAAATTTGCCGGATTTTTAGAATGTTGCCTTCAAAATCACCTATGCGCGTATTTATCTGACCAATTCCGATTTTCATATATTTTCAAAAATTTTTTTTTAGAGTAGAAAGTTTGCAAACAAAAAATCCGATTCTATCAGTATTCGCAAAGTTTCCGGACAAACAAAATGCGCGGATTAAACCGCGCATTTGAAGTAAAAATTTCCCTGCAACAACATCCAGATCAAATGCGTCGAACATCGACCGGGAATAAAAGCAATCATCCTATTGTGAGTTCTTAGACGCGTAGTAGGCGTTGATTTTATCGGAAACATCCTTATAGGATATATCTGCCGAATATATTTCTTTATATTCGTTAAACGCTTTGTCCGCCTGTCCCATCAACTCGTAGGCAGTAGCCAACTCGTATATAATTTCCTTCTTGGAGTCGTTCATAATTTTAGACTCTTTCTTTGCTGTCTCAAGCTGGTCTACAGCCAAGTCGTATTTTTTGCCCTTTATAAAAGCCCTTCCCAAGCCTAGCAATGACTGTATGCGAACCTTGGGATTGCGCTGGGAAAGCTGGAACTGCATTATTGCCTCGTCCAACATTCCCTCTTCAAACATAAGCATGCCGTAGATATAGCGGTAGTTGAAGTCGTTCGGATAACGTTCAACCATGTCGCGCGCATTCTCAAGCTTGTATGAATGTTCCTTCTTTTTAAGCTCCTCAAGTTCCGCCGCGATGGATGCATCATTCGGATTTTCCCCAAGCTTATTTGTAAGCTCTTGGATTTTAGCATCCATAGACGCCACTATAAAGTCGTTTTCCATTTTTTCTAAAGTGGTGTCTGCCTTGCCCAATGGCTGCTGGCGAGCCTTGCGCACAAATTCCAAAGCCTCGTCGTAGCGTTTTAAAGTTCTTAGATTTCCGCATATATCGCGGTATAGATTTATATTTTCCGGATCGGCTTCTATCTGGGCTTTCAGCTTTTCGACCATCCTGTTTAAAGTTTCTTCGTCGCTCACCAAGCTTGCGCTCTTTTCCAAATCGAGAGTTTCCTCGCTGCTCTTGAGCTTTTTCTTGAAGTCGTCGTCGTCCTCCCAGTTCCCCTTTACCATTGTCTTCACGACTGACGCGCTTCTTGCCAAAGCCTGCGCGTCGCCGTTCGATGGATTTTTGCGCAAGATTGTTTCGCAAACCTGCATCGCTTCGTCTGGCTGCTGGTTCTTAACAAGGGCGTTCCCCAAGGCCAGAAGATTCTTTTCGTTATTCGGCTCAAACTGCGCTATCGCCTGGTATGCCGATGCTACGGTCCCCCAATAATTCAAGGATTCCGCCGCGGAAGCCAATGCATTTAAAACCGCGGGATTTTGCGGGCATTGGGAGAGAAGCTTTTCCGCCTCTTCCATCACTTTTAGAGCCTCTCCTTTTTTTATCATTCCGCCAGCCTTCATTGCAAAGACGGCCCCTTGGACTTGGGCGCCGAGCTTGGCGAGGGCGTTTCCTTTGCCGTATTTTTTAAATTGCGCCTGGCGAAGAATCTTGCGCACTTCCACACACGACGGATGCTTGCTTAAAATAGTAGAGCAAATGTCTATGACGTACGATGGATTTTTGTCTATAGATTTTTCCGCAGATTCCAACTGTCTTATAAAACGCGGGTCTAAATCTTTAATTTTTTCCTCAATAATTTCCGGTATTTCTGTTTCTTCTGCCATAATAAAAGTTCCGTGTTAAAAATAGTGCATTAAGCTTAAGCGTATTTTTCGATTACTTCAAGTCTAAATCTACCGCATTACAAAGTAATTGCATGCATTTTTTCACTTTTTCGCGATCTTTGCCTTCCACAAGCAACCTTATTTTCTTTTCTGTGCCGGAGTAGCGGACCAAAAGCCTGCCGTCAGCGCCCAATATTTCATTGCATTCGCCCATGGCTTTTGAAAGATTTGGAGCTTGCTCAACGGGAATTTTACGCACCACTGAAAGTGCCTTCGACTCTGCCGGATACATTTTTATTCCAACTCTCAGCTTGGATAATTTTTCCATTTTGCCAACCATTACCGAAAGCACGGAAAGTGCTGCAGCCAAACCGTCGCCGCAGGGCGAAACATCCAAAAATATAAAATGCCCGGAATTTTCGCCGCCTATATTGCAGGAATGCTCAAGCATTTCGCGCATTACAAGCCTGTCGCCTATGCCGCTTCTAAAAACCTCTATGCCGTTCTCGCGCAGCGATTCATCCATGCCGATATTGCTTTGCAGAGTAGTGACTATAGCGGAAGAACGAAGTTTCCCGCGCGATTTTGCGTCTAGTGCAATAAGCCCCAATATTTCTTCGCCTTCTAAAATCGAACCTGTTTCGTCGCACACCACAACCCTGTCGCCGTCCCCGTCGTGAGCAAACCCCACATCGGCGCCTACACGGCGGCAAAAATCCGACAAATTTTCCGGATGTTGGCTTCCGACGCCGTCGTTTATATTAAATCCGTCCGGAGAATGCGCCGTTTCAAAAACCTCCGCCCCGTATCGCCTAAAAACTTCCGAGGATATTCCGCTGGTTGCGCCGTTTGCCATATCTACGGCGATTTTTATTCCTTTCAAAAATTCCGGCGGGAAAATCGACGCCATCTTTTTGCAATAATCCACGGACGCAAAATCTCCGGCCGCTATGGCCCTGGGAGAAAATTCCGAAGGGGAAAATCCGCCGGATAGATCCAAATATTTTTCCAATTTGCACTCCAGCGCCAACTGGGCACCGTCTTCAATTTTGCGGGCAGACTCGTCGAAAAATTTTATTCCGTTGTCCGTGTAAGGGTTGTGCGAGGCGGTAATCATGGCACCCAGCTTGGCGCCTTTTTCTATTACGCAAAAAGCAAGCGCCGGAGTGGGAAGAACCCCTACGTCCTCGAATTTCGCACCTCCTTCCATCAAACCGGAACAAAACGCCGATTTTAATGTGTTAGTGGAAGCCCTGGTATCGCCGCCGACTACGATTTTTCCGCCGCCATTCTCGCTGACAAACTCCGCCGCGGCGAGACCCAACGCCTTAAAAAAAGGTTCCCTTATTTCAAAATCCCCGTATTTTCCGCGAATTCCGTCGGTGCCAAAGTATTTCATTTTTTGTGCCTCCTTTAACAATTATAAAACCAATAAAATTTCCGTTTGCAATAGCTCAAATTTCAAGTTTTTTATCGCGCGCACCTTCCAAAAGCCGCCGCGCTTAATGCGCGGCCCCCAATATAAACATTGCGCGCAAAATTCAGAAGAACCGGGAACAATTAACGCCTAATACATGCACGAATCCCCGCCGCGCATGCAATATTTTTTTCGGCGGCATTGGGAAAAATTAGCTTTTATTGGCAAGATATATCAAGCTCCGCCTCCGGAATGTTTGCGAATTATATCGGCGAGCTCGTCGCGCGAAGTGTCGTCCAAATCTTTTCCTTTGCGTTTGAGTTCTTCAAAAGTTTTTATCGCTGTTTCAGTCATAAGTTCATGGGTTTCCTCGGAGCCTCCGACAATCGAAAAGCGCTCGGCCTGCGTGATGCGCTTATGCCCGTCCGAATTGTCAAATCCAAGCCCCAACAACTTTGATTGTCCGTTTTTTTCAGATTTCATTTCGGCTATAAATGGTTAGAATTATTGTTTTGCGCCAGAATGGTAAGCATTGCCGGATTCTGTTTTTTCCGCGTTTGAATGAATTTCGTTTGAACCAGCATCAGGCTCGCTGCCAGAAACTTCTCCGGACTCCCCTTCCCATTCCCAATTTTTCAAGTTTTCTTTCTCATTGGATTCTTCGGCAAGCCTGCGTTCTTCCGAAATTTTCTCGCAATAAATCTCCCCGAACTGCACGTCTTGCGATATATGCAAACGCTTTAAGCGGGTAAGCTCAAGCATTGCTATAAATGTCGCCACTACCGTAATTATTCCCGCCTTTTTATTTTTAAATAACGATGAAAATGTGAATTTTTCCTCCGGAATAGAAAGTATATACTCCATCCTGTCTGAGACCGTCACGTTCTCGGCGCGGATTTCCCCGTCTACGAGTTTTTCGGCTAGCCTGCGCAGAACGAGGTTGAAAGTTGTCCATATTTCCATCCTGTCGGACGGGCGAAGCGGCCGTTCGGATGCCAACATATCGCTATCTAATATTTTGCGCTCGCCAAAATTCTGGCGGCTGTCAATCATATCCTCCAGCATATTGGAGGCCTGCTTTACTTTTTTGTACTCCAGAAGCTGCTCTACAAGCTGCCAGCGCGGATCTATGTCGTCCTCAACATCCTCGTCGGGCTGCACGGCGCGCTCGTCTGCCGGCAAGAGCATGCGGCTTTTAATATACATTAGGGTCGCCGCCATCACAAAGAACTCTCCCGCAACTTCCAAAGACATGTTTTTCATAGAGCGCAACACCCCCATATATTGCGAGGTGACCTCGGCAATAGGAATGTCGTATATGTCTATTTCGCTCTTTCGTATGAGGAACAGAAGCAAATCGAGCGGGCCTTCAAAAACATTTAATTTCACCGACATGTCGGCTCCGCTTAGAAGTTCGTCTATATCCTGCGTTTCAAGTGTATCCATATTCTAGGCAGCCGCTTTTAAAAAATTGCCATATTTACCCGGACACCAAAGCTAAAATTGTTTTGTCTGGTTGAACCGGAACGCTGCGATATTAAATATTCTACTATCCAAGAATTGCCCATGCGCGTCCACAATCCGTAGGTTTGCTCTGTCAACATATTCAGGCGGGCGTCGTAATACCAGCGGCCTATTAGCCTATAACGCTCGCTCAAGCGGTAGTCGCATAGAAGCGCGTACTGGGTTATTTGCCCTTTCAGATAGCTCGAAACAAAATAAGCTGAAGCTTCGTCGCCGTCGAATAAGCCCAGATACGTATTTACCTCGGGAATATCCATATGGTCTATATTTACGCGCGTATAGGTTCCGACTGTGAGCCAACGCGCCGGGGATATGGAAGCGTTTATGTACAAATCGGAAAAAGACTGCTCTCCAATTTGTTGAGGCAATGGGCGCTTTGTAAAATTTATGTCCTGATACACGTCAAAACGCGCAATTTCCCTGGCGACGTAATCTTCGTCGCGAGTTTCGAAAACGTTTTGAATGCCGAAACGCATTGTGTTGGTATTGTAAATTTGATCGACGTTTCTTAGAGTGCCAAGGTCCAGTATAGGCGGATAGGTTGTGAGATAATTAGAGTCTATAACCGGAATAGCGCCCTCGCCTTGCTCTGCGTTTGGTATATACCTATATGACACTACGGGCGTAATATGGTGCCTTATGCCGTCAATGCCCATAGTTTTGCTTTTATAGTCGAAATGCCCCCAAATATCCATCTGGGCGTCGAAACCGATCTGCCCCAACATGCGCGTATAACTTCCGCGGTTGTCTGTCGGATTGGCGTAATATGTGAGCCTTCCGCCTATTACTGGCGTAAATTTGCTCCACGAATTCAACTGTATCGGACGGCTTATTCCGTAATAGGCGTCTATGCGATTGCTGTTTATATATTCCGACGACAGCTCGTAGGGGTCAGACTCCCTCAAATACGCATAGGAAACAAAGAAATTTTGATACGCTCCCGTATTTAAAATTTCAACCGGCTGCATGTCAAACCTGACTTCGGGAAGGCGCTGCTGGACCAGCTCCCAGTCATTCGGAGCAAAACGCGTGAAAACGGACGCCGTAAAGAAGTTCCCGTAATACATAGCCTCGCCGAAATTATCGGGAGTCTGGTTGTCGTAGAACAGTTCGGGGCGGAAGTCGCGCGTGACAAACTCGTCGCTCCAATAGCTGACATTGCCGGTTAAACTCACAGAATCGGAAACCATCTGGCTATGGCGGAATTCCGCGAAGAAACGGTCGTGCTCGATAGGCCTTCCCAGAGAGTCGTACCCCAATATGTCCTTATTCCCGTGGTCGTTTATATATGCGCCTTGCGCCCATCCGGAAAGCCATGTTTCAACGCCGGAATAATCGTACTCTACCGCCGGACCGAAAAGAACCGAACGTTTTGTGTAATAGTCCAGCAGCATTCCCGGAGAGACGTCCTCAAGACCATTATAATAAACAGTATTGCTAATGTATGCGCCGTAGTCGTCGTTCAAGCCGAACCTGTTTCTCAAATTAAACGGCGGCTTTTTCAAACCATGCTGCGAATAAGAGGGAACATACATAAAAGGAACGTCGCCAACCATCAAAGTGACGTCGTCCATTTCAAGCAGTTCCGTTTCGGTATTGTATTTTATATTTGAAGCCTTCGTCTTCATAGAACACCACGAAGGCTCGCCGAAATACGTTGTGGCATCTTTTAGCTCGACGTTTTTTTTATCCCCGCTCAAACTTTGGGCTTCTATAAAAACAGGATATGACCCGAATTTTGAATAGTCGGACTGCATTGCGTCGTTGGATATATCCAATCTTATTTTATCCGCCGCAATTCTTGCTTCCGAAATCGACACGCCGACATTGCCGTCGATTAAAGCGTATCCCCCCTTTGGGGAGTATTCCAAAAAATCCGCGTTTACAATGAAGTTTTTATCCTCTACAACAACTTTTCCAGAAGCCGAAAGCTTGCCGGAACCGTCTTGGGCATAATCAAACTTGTCAGCGGTGACTTTTGGAGCGCTTTCTTTTGTGAATCTGGATAAAAAGCTGGACTGGCGTTCCAACTCCTTGCGTTTGCGCTCCTCTTCGGCGCGCTGCTCGGCAGTTTTCACGGCGGCGTCTATTGCCTTTGCCTCAAGCTCGCGCTGATGTTTCAGCGAGACCCACGGAATATCCTTGCGCGGCAATTTCAACGCCGCGCTCTCGGGAGTTTCCGCGCCCGATAGCGACGCATTAAACATCAATGCGGCGGCCGCCGCAGACGCAAATATCTGCTTTTCAAATTTCACGCAAACAGTTTTAGACTAGCCGCATTTTGAAACAAGCTTTTTTTGCCGTTTTGCCCCGAATATTTGCCTATATTTCCCCCGCTGCCGGCGCGCGCCCAGGCGGAATCCCAAACTTTACGCATAGGCAAAAGGTTGTTTAACACTGCCCTTTAATATTCCAAGAAGTTGCGGCGAAAGTATTTTGCGGGTATCGTCTTCCACAAGGCTGAATACGGCAGATAGCGAAAACTGGCAGCAAAATAAAAACGCTTATTAGGATTTTCCGCAGCCGTTTTACAATTCAATTTCGCCGAGCTTGTAGAATCCATCCGCATCCCTCAAGCTCTCTTTAAAGCCAAGTTCAACGACTCTCGCGGGCTTGCCTTTGATTCTTTTTTTCAATGACATAGACAGCTCATAGCGCCCCGCGGGAATATCGGATATGTCTGGAAAATGCGTCTTAGTTGTAGTTCCCGGCATAAATTCACGAACATCGGCATCTTTTAAGCGCACGACTTTTTGAAAGTCTCCGCCTATTTGCTTAAATTTTAAATAAACCCTGTACGGATGGTACGCGTGGGCGGCTCCGCGGTTATCCCAAACTATTTCCAAAGACCGGGTTGATTTGTCGAAAGTTATTTCATTTATAAAGAACCAGTACCCAACCTTGTTCGCCATTTCTTTCGCATAATCCGGATTTTCGTCCAGAAACTCCTTTGCGTAGCCGTGGAACCCCAGAAAAGTGCAGTGAGCCCTGCGGATCACCTCGCGCACTATATCCGCGCCGAATTCCGAACCGTTTTTTCCAACCCATTCTCCCCTTTGCTTCATCATGCCGTAGTGTTCCATTTCAAGAGTAGTTGGCGCATACTCGGCTACGTCGGCAAAAAAGCCGGGATTGAGAAAACTAAACTTTGAAGGATCGTGCCTGTAAGTCCAATTTACCAAAATTGAATCGTCGCGGTAGCTTATTTTTTTGCTTTTTACATATTCTCGAAGCTCGTCGATTTCCTCCTGAGAATGCATTGCAGCTACGCAATCGTCGCCTATGACAATCTGGCTCTTCTTAAAATATTTTGCGTAAATGTCTATGTGCTTTTTTATTATGTCGACAGGAACTTTTTTGCGGCTTGTGAAGGAATTGTGGCCTTCGCCCCAATTGCCTATGCTTGCTATTGTCACAGTGACAATGCTGTCTTTGCCATCGTATCGCTTGGCTATTGCCTTTTGCAAATTTTCCAGTTTTTCCAAGTATACTGGATCGCCATAGTCTGGCTCCCACACACCGTGCCCCTCGCCCTTGTATAGTTCCGCTTTTGTGCCGACTTTATACATTGCGCCCTTCGCTCCAGCCTCTATTACCCACTTGGGAGTGGCATAGGGTTCGCCCGTCTCTTGGCATGTTATGGAAAGGCTTATTTGAACACCCTTGGGCGCCCATTTTTTTATTTGGTCGTCAATTAAATCCCAATTAAACTTGCCTTCTTCGGGTTCTAGATAACACCATGCAAATCTCAAAAATAGGTGGTTTAAATTGGGAATGCGACCAATGTCTTCGTCGGATCCCAAATATTTTGTAAGGCAGTTGTCGTAATAATGGTGGTACCATCCCTTGTCGGGATTATTAAGAACCCGGACGTCGTCTTGCATCGCGCGCAAGTCTATTTTTTGAATATCCGCCCGCGCAACACAAATCGAGAACAAGGCAAACCCCGCTATAAAAAACCTACTTAACATAAATTGTATATTAAGAGTCGTTTCCATTCACACAATAAAAAAATCTCAAAAACAAGCGTCCGATAAAAATTCCCGCCCAATTTTTGCGGATTTCCTACGCATAGAGCAAATGCAATCAGACAAAACGCCTTAAGGCGAATAAATCCTGCCGCGCAAAAAAACAACCAAAGCCCATGCCCCAATTCGCGCAATATTTGCGCCGGCATTGCTTCCGAACGAATTTATTTGCGATCCCCAACGCAATTTTTTCCCAATACCCCGGGCAAACAAAAGTCTTGCTTAGTTCCCGCACGCACGCGATTTGTGTTCAATATTGGAACAAGTCCCCCCACAGGCCGCCTCCTGGTAAGATATTATATATAGCGCAAGGTTTTCCCGCGCATAAATTTGTTGAAATAAAGCTTCCCTACTGCGTTTAAATAAAAAAAAGCGGAGCGCTTTTTGCGCTCCGCCGATTCAAATTGCATCAGATTTTATTAGCTCAAACGCTCCAACAGAGCTTCGCGCTCAACCTTGAGAGAGTGCGGAAGCTGTTCGTAAAGCTCTTCTTTGAGCGGTTGCGCGGAAACTGTTGCCGCATCGTAGGACATAAGTTCAGCGAACATATCCTTGGAATATTCCATTCCGTCCCAATCGAGATCTTCGTAGTTGGGAACGAATCCGATTGCAGTTTCCTTTGCCTTAGCCTCACCGTTCTGGCGGCGGACAATCCAAGCCAACACGCGGGCGTTGGCGCCGAATCCCGGCCACATGAAGTTGCCTTCAGCATCGCGGCGGAACCAATTCACATGGTAGAAGCGCGGAGTCTGGCTGAGGTTCTTGCCCATCTTCACCAAATGCCCGAGGTAATCGGCCATATTGTAGCCTGCAAAAGGCAACATAGCCATCGGATCGCTGCGGAGCTCTCCTGCAGTGCCTTCTGCCGCGGCCGTGCGCTCGGATCCCATCATGGCGCCGAGATATACGCCGTGCGTCCAATTGAATGATTCAAACACCAGCGGAATGCCCTTCGGACGGCGACCGCCAATAACGATTGCCGAAATCGGAACTCCGCCGAGCTCTTCAACCTTGTCGTCGAGGCACGGGCAGTTCTGAAGGGGTGCCGTAAAGCGGCTATTCGGATGGGCTGCGGTAGTTTCGCTTGCAGGAGTCCAATCCTTGCCGTGCCAATCGGTAAGATGAGCAGGAGGTTCAGACATTCCTTCCCACCAGACGTCTCCGTCGTCGGTAAGGGCGACGTTTGTAAATATTGTGTTCTTTGCGCATGAGAGCATTGCGTTGGGGTTTGTCTTCATGCTGGTTCCCGGAGCAACGCCGAAGAATCCGTTTTCAGGATTGATAGCATAAAGCTTGCCGTCTTCAGCGGGCTTAATCCAAGCGATGTCGTCGCCAACGCAAGTAATTTGCCAACCCTTCTTTTGAAGCTCCTGCGGAGCGATAAGCATTGCGAAGTTGGTTTTGCCGCAAGCGCTCGGGAATGCTCCCGTGACATAGGTTTTTCTGCCAGAAGGATCTTTTACGCCGAGAATTAACATATGTTCGGCCATCCAGCCTTCGTCTCTGCCCATTGCGGAAGCTATGCGCAAAGAAAGGCACTTTTTGCCCAACAAGGCATTGCCGCCGTACCCGGAACCAATACTCATAATCAGGCGTTCTTCCGGGAAATGGACAATATACGTGTTTTCAGGATCGCACGGCCAAGCAACGTCTTTTTCACCTTCGGCGAGAGGCTTGCCTACAGAATGCACGCAAGGAACGAATTTGCCGTCGGCGCCGAGAACGTCGAGAACCTTCGGGGAAACGCGCGCCATTATGCGCATGTTTACGACTACATACGGAGAGTCGGTAATTTCAATGCCGATTTGCGAGATTGGTCCGCCGATAGGACCCATGCTGAAAGGAATTACGTACATTGTACGGCCCTTCATGCATCCTTTGAAAAGTCCATTGAGCTTCTGTTTCATCTCGGCCGGATCCATCCAGTTGTTTGTTGGGCCGGCGTCAGCCTTAGTCTTGGAGCATATGAACGTGCGGGATTCTACGCGGGCAACGTCGCGCGGATCCGAACGGAAGTAATAGCAACCGGGGCGCTTTTGCTGATTGAGTTTTGTGCAGTTGCCGACTCCCTTTTCAACCATCATGTCGAAAAGCTTGTCCGCTTCTTCCTGCGAACCGTCGCACCAATAAACGCTGTCGGGCGTGGTGAGAGCGGCAATTTGGTCCACCCAGGCGAGCAGAGCCTTATTTTGTACTGTTTTAGGATCTATCATTTTATTTATTCTCCTTTGTTTGTCTAAAAAGTGTCCTTTGGGATATAACCCTGCATAAAATATCTCAACATTTCTAAAAGGGGAAACATTTACTTCAACCCTTTTTTTAAAAATTTTTCTAAAAAAATACAATTTTGTACATTTGTTTACAGAATTAAACAAGATACAAACAAGCCCAGCATACGGAAAAATACAAAATGGCGAGGAGGTGTTTGCCTCCGCGCCATTCTTTAGAAAATTTTGCGCCATATTATCTTCTGCGGCGCAAATAGGCAAAAGCCAATGCCAATACACCGAATACTGCGCATACCGCCGACGGCTCAGGCACGGCAGTCACAGTGATGTACAAGCCGTCGGATTTTATGGCAAACGAAGCTTCACCGTTCTCAAGGGAGAAATCCGAATCTGAAAAGTCTGTAGCATTTGTTAAATTGTCCCAAGATATAATTTTCATTTCGGAATTAAGCATCGAACCTAAATCTCCGGAAATCGCTATCAGGAAAGAATCGCCTTCCCCAAAAGAGTCGCCTTTCTTAAGCCCTCCCGACAAATTGATTACATCCAGGCTGGAACCGTCCCAACGCGACTCTATCACGCCGCCGCTGTAAATTAAATTTGTAAAATTAACATTTGTGGACGAAGAACCGGAAACATTGCCGAAACGCCCCCCGATCATAGTCAAATCTCCATGGTTCGTAGCATCCTTATAGTTGAGCTTCAACGTTCCGTTTTGTACTTCAACCCCGCCAGAAAACAACATCGTTTCGCCTTCGAGAATTTGCGTTCCCTCGCCACGCATAACAAGTTTTGTCACAGTTTCGGTCGTGGGGATGGAAGTTTTCTTGGTATCGTCATTGATTTGTCCAGAAAAAGTATAGGACGATCCTTTGGCGTTGTTAAAAACTATCGTAGCGGATCCCTTGCCCCAATTATATGCGGTATTATTAGTATTGTTGGTGATTACGCCGCCACCCTGCAAACCGCCTACTCCGATTACTGTATTTAATATGTACTTTGTCCTCAATCCGTTTGAAACTCCGCTCCCGCGCTGATTAAGGAAAACCGTAGGATATGTGCCGTTTGCATAAGCCATGTTGAATACGCCGCCTATTGAAATATCAGGATTGTCGTAAGTCGCGTTTCCACTATTGCCGTCCTCGCTCCCTACGCCCACATTAAAATTGCAATTAGTCCCGTAAAGATTAAAGTCGCCAGACACAGAAATTTTTTTAGGCCCGCCCCAGCCAGAAAAAGTCTGGTCGCCGCCGGCGCCAAATTCCAAATTGCCCTTTACTCCTACGTCGTCCGGGCTTCCCGCATTGACGTCGCCGTTTACAATAATAGTGGCTTGTGCGGAAACTCCTGTCGTAAGCCCTATGACTGCGTTCCCGGAATTTGCGTTCCGAACAAAGTCAATTCCGGTAAAAGTGAGAGTATTGGAGGCAGGAGTAGCTAACTGAATGGACTTAGACGAAGTTCCGGAATTGAAATTTTGGAGGATCAACTTGCCGAAAGAACCGGAATCAGACAGCATAAAAAGGCGGGGATTTCCCGTGCCAAAAGTAAGATAGTTGCCGTCTATTACTATATTGTCCCCCTCTTGGGGCAACTTGCCATACTCGGATTTGTCTTCCAGCAGCCAGTTTGACTCAGTTGACCATGAATTATCAGCATTCGAAGTGTCTCCTATCAATGCTCCTCCGAAATAAACAGTCTCCGCCGGCGCGGCATAACATACGGCTAAAAAAGCAGAAAATAAACAAGCGTTTTTATAATTCACAACAACAATACGCTATAATTTCCTCAATCGATTGCAAGATTTTTCAAAAAAAAACTCCAAAGCATTTTTTTTAGTTTATATACATAGAATACAAAAACTTACAAATATGTATATAAATAATCGCGCCAATACCGGACATTTCCTTGCATTTAATTGTTTCGGGTACTTTTCGAAACTTTTTCTCCGCCTTTGCCAAACATCATCCAAACCGAAATTAAAGCCAATGCAAAAAACAAATACCCCCAAAACTCGTGTATTAAATCGTAGCGCGACTTATCAAAATACGTAGCTGTCGCAATAATTGCGGCAATGCGCATCGAATTTGCCAAATACGCAAAAATAACCGCAGCCGCGGGAACTAGAAATCGCTTCCAAACGGGCAGTCCCTTAAGGAAAATTGCCATGAGAACCGAAAGGATAAAACACGACGATATTATTCCGAAACCGTTGCATTCCGTTGCAACCAAGTATGTATTCCCGTCAACCTGCATTGCTATTTGCGGAGAACTCCCGCCGCCAGCCAAAATAACAGAAGTTTTGTCAAAAATGGAAAGTATTTTTGAAGCCAACAGGCCCGCCCATACGCGCAAGGGAAAATCGATAAGCTTTATTGCAAAAGAAAGAAGCGTAAACGCATAAAAAGCTCCGCCGGCGGCGTAAACATATCTTGGCTTGTCAAAACACGCTAGCCCCGCTGCCACAATAGCCATAGACAAAGCCGCCAAAATTGCCAATGCTCCCCATACGCCCATAAATTGCGCACAAAAAAACATAGCGTATGCGCCGCACAACCACGCAAGAGCGCTTTTAGAAAACCTTGGCCTATGAGGCTTGACGCCATATTCCACAGCCAGAACAAGCAAAGCCGACACCATTATAATCATAGCCTCGCGCAATTGCCCGCTCTGGACAAGCCCCCTCGAAAGCCATAATATGGCGGGGGAAAGCGCGACTAATGCGCATATCCATGCAACAATTTCAAGAATGTCAAATCTGCATCTGTCTTTCATATTTTTTGGAAGCAAATATCCTCCGCGCGTGGAAAAATAATCTTTACATAATATTAACCATATAGTTAAGCTCTTGCAAAAGATTTAAATCTTTATGTTGCAAATCTTATTTCAAATTTCACATAGATTTTCAAAATAAAAGTTTTAAGGTTTACATCAGCCCATATAAAAAAGACAACTGAAAACAAAAATAAGCCAAAATTTTTCATTAAATGCATATTTTTCCAAAAAGAGTTGACGAAATGCATAAAAAGATTATTTCTGGCGACTTTTACTAAAAAACTAAAAGGCAAAAATCCGATGTTAGTACAAGTTTTAAAATCTAAAATTCTGCGCGCCGTAGCCACTGACGCGCGAATTGATTACGAAGGATCTTTGGCTATCGACGAAGACCTAATGGACAAAGTTGGAATGCTTTGCTATGAAAAAATACTGGTGGGCAATATCACCAACGGAGAACGTTTTGAAACATACGCAATCCCTGCCCCCCGCGGCAGCAAGACATTCTCGATACGCGGAGCAGCCGCGCATTTGGGAAATGCGGGAGACCTTCTTGTAATAATGTCGTTCGCCGCAGTTGAAGCCTCAGAAGCAAAAAACGTTCTTCCCAGGACAATAACTTTGGCAGAAAACAATTCCAAAATTATAAAATCCCAAAATATGCTCGGTTGACCAACTAGCTTAGCCCAGCCAGCCACCCTTTAGCCTAAAATATTCCAACAAACAATAAAAACTATGTCATACAAATTGTTTATTCCCGGACCGATAGCGGTTTCCGAAAAAACGTACAAGGCAATGTCAACGCCGATAGTCGGACACAGAAGCAAAGACTTCACCAATCTCGTCGACGACATTATGCCCCGCCTCAAACAGTTGTTCTATACGAACGACCCCGTATTCCTAAGCACAAGTTCTTCTTGGGGAGTTATGGAAGGCGCAATCCGCAACGTCACAAAAAAAGCCGTACTAAATTGCTGCAACGGATCGTTTTCCGACAAATGGTTCGATGTCTCAAAGCGTTGCGGCAAAGAAGCCGGGGCGCTGACTTTTGAATGGGGTACTCCCGTCGATCCCAAAGCCGTCGAAAAAGAGCTTTCAACAGGCAAATACGACGCCATTACAATAATCCACAATGAGACTTCGACCGGCACAATGAGCAATATTGCCGAGATCATGGAAGTCGTAAGGAAGTTTGACGACGTGATATCGATAGTTGATACGGTAAGTTCTTTTTCGGCTCTACCAATAAAAAAAGACGAACTTGGAATAGACGTAATGATAACAGGCTGCCAAAAGGCTCTCGCCATTCCCCCGGGACTATCTTTCCTTGCGACCTCAAAGAGGGCTCTCGAGAAGGCTGCCACTGTCGAGGGGAGAGGGTATTATTTCGACTTCCTTGAATTCCAAAAGAATATGGACAAGTCGATGACTCCGTCGACCCCGGTAATTCCCTTAATATACGCACTCCGCAGCAAGTTGGACGACATATTCACCGAAGGGTTGGAAAACCGCTATGCCCGCCACTTAGCCAATAACAAGCTCGTGCGCGAGTGGGGATATTCACACGGATTTGAATTGTTCCCGGAAGAAAAATACGGATCAATAACGCTCAACTGCTTTAAAAACACGCTGAATGTCGATTTGCCTACGCTGATAGCAGAACTGAAAAAACGCTACAACATGGTTTTCGACGGCGGATACGGCAAGCTAAAGGGCAAGACGTTCCGAATTTCCAACATGGGGGATGAAACTCCTGAAACAATGAAGGAGCTGCTCGACAATATCGACGCAATCCTCCCGGAACTGCTCAAATAAGTAAAAAGCATTAAAAAAAGCGTTGTACGTCCGCAAGATTCGGATGTACAACGCGTCTGTTTTACGGGCGAAAAAAGAAAAAGAGGCTAATCCTTCCAATAAAAACAGAAATGAAAAAGTTGATTATTGCCGAAAAGCCGTCGGTGGCTTCGGACATCGCAAAAGTTTTAAAGGCAAAAAAAGTCGATGACTATTACGAAAACGACGCTTATGTAGTATCCTCGGCGCTGGGACATTTAGTCGAGTTAAACATGCCCGCCGATATAGACAAGAAGTACGCCCGTTGGACGCTCTCAAATCTGCCAATAATCCCGGAAACATTTAAATTAAAACCCATAGAAAAGACCAAAGCCAAATTGCAAGGGTTGAAAAAACTGCTTGCGCGCAAAGATTTGGACGGCGTAATAAACGCATGCGACGCCGGGCGCGAAGGCGAACTGATATTTACTTACATCTACGAGATAGCCAAATGCAAGCTTCCGCGGCAAAGGCTCTGGGTTTCGTCCATGACTCCAGCGGCAATATCGGAAGCCTTTAACAATCTCAGGAGCCAGGCGGAAATGGAGTCTTTGCAGGACGCAGCCCGTTGCCGCAGCGAATCGGACTGGCTCGTTGGAATAAACGGTACACGCGCAATAACCAGCAGAATGTACGGAGCGCGCGGGAAAAACCTTGCCAGCGTCGGGCGCGTTCAAACCCCTACTCTTTCGATGATTGTAGAAAGAGAGCATGAAATACAGAACTTCAAATCGCGCCCCTACTGGAAGATTGTAGCAAAATTCCAAATAGAAGGCGGAGAATATGAGGGTGTTTATCAGCGCCAAAATTTTAAGGCTTCTGAAAAGAATCCCAACGACAAGGCTGATAGAATATGGCTTCACGCCGACGCCGAAAAAGTTTTAACCGACATAAGGAAAATAGGAACGGCAAAAGTAAGCGATAAAAAGACGCTTTCAAAACAAACTGCTCCGCGCCTGTACGATCTAACGACGCTTCAGCGAGAAGCCAACGCCAAATTTTCCTTTTCGGCAAACAGGACTCTTTCCATTGCGCAGGCGCTTTACGAAAAGCACAAAATGATTACTTATCCGCGCACGGATTCGCGGGCGCTGCCGGAAGATTACCGCGGCGTGGTAAAGCATACAATGGAATCCGTCGGCTCGGAATATTTGCCTTTTGCAAAAAAAGCAATAGACCAAGGATACATAGGGAAAGCCGGCAGAAGAATTTTCGACAACAAACAAGTCAGCGACCACTTCGCAATAATACCGACCGATATATCCGGGAAAAAGCTCTCCGAAGACGAATATAAAATCTACGATATGATAACGCGGCGCTTTATAGCCGCTTTCTATCCCGAAGCACAATTTGATGTGACCGTAAGAATTTCCGCCGTAGGCTCAAACGTATTTAAAACCGAAGGCAAGGTTCTGCGCGAAGCCGGATGGCTTGACGTTTACAACAAAGGCTCTTCCGAAAAAGAAACCCTGCCCTCGCTGAAAGACGGCGAATACGCCAAAATGTTGGAAGCCCATCTCAAAGAAGAATCGACAAAGCCGCCGGCCCGCTATACCGAAGCTACACTGCTCTCAGCGATGGAAGGAGCCGGAAAGCTGCTGGACGACGAAGACCTTGCCGACGCTATGAAAGACAAAGGCTTGGGAACACCTGCAACGCGCGCTACAATCATAGAAACTTTAATCGCCCATAAATTCATAGAGCGCAGCCGCAGGGATTTAATTCCGACGGCGCGGGCAGAAAGCCTGATGAAATTCCTAAATGTGCTGTCGATAGACGCCTTGACAAGCCCGTCGATGACAGGCGAATGGGAACAAAAGCTGCGTTTAATAGAGCGCAATGAACTCTCTCGGCGCGATTTTATGAAGGGAATAGAAGCGATGACAACAGGCATCGTTGAAAAAGCCCGCAATTTTGCCGAAGACGAACTTGAAACCCACGAAACAAACATTCCAAGCCCCATAGACGGTTCAATGCTATTGGAAACATTCCGCGCCTACAAATCAAAAGACGGAAAATTCTCCATATATAAGACAATCGGAAACCGCAAAATATCAGAAAGCGAAATCCGTGAACTCGTCACAAAAGGGAAAGTAGGCCCTCTAGAAGGGTTTAGAAGCAAATTGGGGAAACCGTATTCTGCAACGCTCAAACTGGATGAAAACTTTGCCGTAAAATTCCAATTCGGCGACGGCGCGGAACCCGAACGGAAGCCAGAAAATATCGACGACGCGCCTGTAGTCGGAAAATGCCCCAAATCGGCAATGGGCCTATGCCAGTGCAAAGACGGAGAGCTTGTTTTAACCGAATCTGCCTATGTTTGCAGGTGCAAGAGCTCTCCGGATAAAAAATGCTCGTTCAGGCTTGGCAGAAGCATGTTGTCACACACGATAACCCAAGCTGAAATAGACAGCCTCATTAACACTGGAAAGACTCCGGTAATTGAAGATTTTGTCTCAAAGAGAACAAAGAAGAAATTCTCAGCCTCGCTCGTCTTAGACCCCAAAGGAAGCATATCCTTTGAATTTGCAAAGCGCCCCATAAGAAAATCCAAAGGCGGCGCAAAAGTCGGAGAACAAGAGCAAGCGTAAGAAAAGTTTTCATAAAAAAAGCCCCTTTTTTTGAGGGGCTTTTTTATAAGCGTCTTCCCGCCAGGATTTGGAACTAAAAAAAATATTTTGTCCTCACGAAATTTTCAAAATATTCTTTACAAGCAAAAAGTTATGTATAAGTATATATTAATAGATCAATAGCAAGGATTTCGCAATAATATTCCCCTATGAAAAAATACGCATACTTAGCTTTATCCGCAACGCTTTTAACCTCCCTGTCATTCTCGCAGGAAGAAGTAAACACCTCTTATTGGACCGGCAACACAAGAGAAGGCACTAGCGGATGGGGGCTGAGTTCGGTTGCTGAAAATTGGAGCACGGGAACCATTCCAGACGCAAATACTAATGTCGTATTCGATAATGAGTATCTGACAGGAGAAAAAATTCTTTCAATACATACAACAAGCGGATTCACTTGCAATGATTATACCGTCACAAGCAACTATGGCGGCCATCAAATAAGAGTTGACGGCACTATGACCATCAACGGAGACTTTACTACCCAAACACCTGGAACTGTAACATTGCTATCTAACGGATCAAATAATTCTGCAGCCATTTTAAATATCGGCGGCAGTGTAATTGTAGGAGTCGACGGAGACATCACCTCAAACGTATCTTACCTAAATATAGGAGAAACCACTTCAAACCAATGGGGAGGATGGGGAGGTCCCAAAAATGTCACAATCGGCGGAGATATAATAATGTATGAATTGGGAAAGGTGAGTTTTAACGTAAATTTAAAAGGACGTACTGCTGACTACTCTAATCCCGATATCGATGTAAAAGGATTAATAAGGTTTGAAGGCAACGGCAGCACAAACCCAAATTTAGATATTATCAATGCCTCTAATCCAAATACTTCTGGAGAACATTCAATACCTGTAGAGGTTGTATTGGCATGCAACGGCATAACTGGAAACGGGGTAATTTCAAATAATTCAAACGGTTCGATCGACAACGGGCCAAGCAAGGCAATTCTTCTCTTAAGAAACGACTCAGACCAATATTTTGCAGGATGGATTCAAGACGGCCAAAATTGCACTACAAAAATTGTAATGAACGGCACCGCGACCCAATATCTCACCTCAGTAAACAAAGATCCTGAAAAGCCAACTCAAGGCATATGTTTCACCGGAGGACTTGAAATAATAAGCGGAACTCTCTCAATGCGCTACGACCATCCCATTAACCACGGAGACCTTGAGATGAGAGGAGGCAAGTTAAAAAACGACTCTGTTTCATCTGCATGGAATGTGAACTTTACAAATTTGATATATGAAGGCGGCACAATAGTATCCCGCTGGAACGGGTCAAATATGGATGTGATAACATTGTCGGGGGGGCTGCAAAAAGGAGCAGGATTTGCCGACGGAGACAAGTTCTTGATTGAGGTTGCCGCCACGGACGTTTCATCGCTTACAGACGAATTGATTATCGCATGGGACAATGCAGCCCAAAAGACGGACTTTACCGAAGACGATTTTGAAGCCACATATTTTGAAGGCTACGAAGCATTGTTCAATATAAAAGACGACGGTCTGTACCTGTCTTATATCGCTGTCCCAGAACCGGCTGCTTTCGCGGTTATGCTCGGCGCCCTCGCTCTTGGGCTTTGCGCCTGCCGCAAGCGCAAGTAATTTATCAACTGTAATTTCATTGCCCCTGCCCGATATGACAGGGGCTTTTTTTATTCAAATAAGTCGGCAGACCGTTTCAATTCATCTATAATTGAAATTGTAGTTGCGTTCCAACAAAACATCATGCGCTAAAACTAAGAGCATCTTCTAAAAAAATCAAAACTAGCAGCGTCATGACCCGCGCTTAAAGAATTTTATTTTACGGGACTTTTAGGGAATAAAAACATAAGTCATGCGCCAGAAAGCTTTAGAGCCAAATTAACCGCACATTCAAAACTATTTGCAGACGCTATTGACTTGCCAGCAATCCCAAAACCAGTGCCGTGGTCAGGACTCGTTCTCACAAAAGGCAAATTCATAGAAATATTTACAGCGTTGTCGAAATCTACAGCTTTTAAAGGAGCAAGCCCCTGGTCGTGGTACATCGAGACAATGGAGTCGAACTCGCCTTTTGCAACCCGCTCAAAGACCGTGTCGGGAGGAAGCGCGGCAGATAGCCCGCAATATTTTTCATCGCTGCGCAGAGAATCTAAAATAGGATTTATAACATCGATTTCCTCCAAACCCAAAATGCCGTTTTCACCAGCATGCGGATTTAAGCCGCAAACAGCTATGCGGGGATTTTTTACCTTTTTTACCCGGACAGCTAAAATTCTTGCAGCCTCGACTGCTCGGGCTATTTTATCGGCGCTTATAGAGTCTGGAACTCTCCTCAAAGGTTCATGCCAAGTAGCCAAGCTCAATAAGAAATGCTCTCCAGCGAACGCCATAACAGGCTCTCCCCCCCACCTGTCGGCAAAAAATTCCGTTTGGCCGGCAAAATTAAACCCGACTTTTTTCATTTCAGCCTTCGATATTGGTGCCGTAGTCACAGCAAAATACCGGCCGCTCTTGCATCCCGATGCTGCCGCTTCAAGCGATTCAAAAGCAATGAGCGCACCTCTTGAGTCCGGGAATCCGGCAGTAGCCTTATACTCTTTATCCCCTACTTCCCGCTTCCCTATCGAATCCGGGAGCAAATCCAGAAAACCGGCGTGTGCGATAACTTCGCACAACGAATGCATTTGGGGATTTTTTTCCGCCCAAGCCTTAATTATTTCCGCGCCAACTCCCGCAGGATCGCCAATAGTAATTGCGAGTTTTTTTGTCATTTCCTACGAAAGCGACTTAGGATGCAAGTAATGGCGGTTTTCCATCTTAAAGAATTCCAAAAACTTTATGCCTTCTGGGGTTGTCGCCATACCGCTTTCAAGAGCATCGATTGCATTTTTACGAACGGAAAGCGTTGCGAACACGCGAGAGTATAGCCTTTTCAACTCCGCCACAGCCTCCCTGGAAACTCCCCTGCGCGATAGCCCTATTATATTTAGCCCAGTCATATCGTTTCTTCCATAGGCGTTTACAAAAGGCGGAATATCGAGAGAAAATGCCGAGTTCCCGCTGACAATAGCGCCTTCGCCTACTCGTATTTTTTGGTGCAACATTACGCCTCCGCTGATAAAACAGTTTGAATCAGTTTTTACCCAGCCAGCAAGAGCCGAAAAATTCGCCAATATGCAGTTGTCGCCCAACTCGCAATCGTGGCCTATATGGGAAGTGGCCATAACCAGACAATTTTTTCCGACCTTTGTGGAGGATTCCGGCACTGTAGCCCTATGGATTGTAGCCCCTTCCCGCACGGTCGTTCCATCGCCTATTTCAACATAGCTTTCTATGGAGGAATCGAAATGCAAGTCTTGAGGCTCTCCTGAAATAACGGCAAAACTCCCTATTTTGCAATTTGACCCAATTCTAGAGCCCCGCCTGATGCAGGCATGCGATTCTATGGAAGTATTGTCGCCTATTTCAACGCCGTCGCCTACAACAGCGTAAGCGCCGATAGAAACATTTGCGCCTATTTTGACAAAATCGCCGATTATTGCAGTGTGATGAATGCCCATCTTATGCGTTTTCCTTGGCTTCTTCTACCAGCAATTTGCGCTTATACGAGCGCAAATGCACAATTTTCACAATTGCCGTAAATATAATTCCGAAAAGCGTAGAAGAATACCCCGCCATAAGGCTGGCGTTGAATATGCCGAGCGACAAAAGAATCAGAGAAAATACTGTGCCGGTCAAACCAATGTACAGCCCAAGGTCGAAAAGATTGTCCTCGTTCTCCAAAAGTTTCAATTTAAGCCTTGCCGGAACCTTTGTGCGTTTTATTGCGGCCAACCTTATGACGCAGACTATATAAACCAAAAATTGGATTATTAGGAATATGCCTATAGCCGCTAATGTTGCAGAATCTGTTTGGAAGTTCATAGTATCCTTTTGAACATTGTTAATAACTTTTTCAAATGCAAACCTCAGCTCGGGAGCTTGCCCGTTTTCTATCTTTACGTTTAAAATTTCCGGCTCCAAAAAAGCCATAAAAATAGCCGCCACAATAAAAGCCTCTATAAATCCGCGCAACAAAGCCAAAGGGGAATGCCACGACGGAGTATCGCGCCTTGGCGAGAAAATCCTAAAGAAGCCCCTAATAAAAAAATACCCGCCCAATATGCCTAAAGCTATCTTGATAACTAAAGCCCAAACCGGATTCGACGCAGCAAAAGCCCCCAATTTCAAGCGCAACGGATCGCAAATTTCAGAAATATGCCCTGCAAGCCAAGACTCGCGGTAGAGCGGTTTATCCTGGCTTAAAAGGAATTTTAAAGCGCCTTCTCCGTTAAAAAATGCAAACTTCAAGTCGTCCCACCTATCAATATCCGCCGTATTGGACAAGTAATTGCGGAAACCGTCGGTATCGCCGCAAACCATAAGAGAGGCCGCCAGCACCTTCTTGGCTTGCGCGTCGAGAGCAGAATTGTAGATTTTTGCAAAATCGTACATCTGAGCTAAAGAATTGAAATGCGGAATAAGCGAACGTATTTGCGTCCAATCCATATCCTTTTCAAATACCAGCAGAGCCAAGCAATATCTTTCAAATTCATCTTTTTTGGCACTATCGCCCTTCATTTTCTCCAAGATTATTGCCATATCTTTTTGGAAACTTGGATTAAGGTCGCCAGTTTGCGCCAGAAGTCCGGAGGTCAAAAGAGCGGCCTCCAGCGGAGCCCCAGCCGAAGTAAACACCGGAGGCAGCAGCGTGGAATTCAACGAGCGCAATTCAACGAATTTGCGAACCAATCCCGTCTGCGTCTGACTTAGAAAATCCATCAATTTCTTTCGGTTGTCAGACAGAGCTAAAATATTGTAGAGAGGTTCGGACGAAACGCTAGGATTTGGCGAAATAGTCGAATAAAACGCGTCAAAAAACGGCTCGTCACCGCCCGCGGGAATCCAATTGGGGTGTTTTGCAAATAAAACTTCTGCCTGTTTGGCAATATCCGATTTTCCCCCGGCACAATTGGCTATCAAAATTGCGGTGGACAGCTTGGCGTTGTCCAAATATATGCGCGCGACATCTTCAGGAGTTGCAGTTCCACTTCCCGCAGCCACGACTGCGACGCGGTCAACACTCATAAAATACGCGGGAATAGAAGCCGAAACGAGCAGTATGCAAACGCCAACCGCCATGCGGATTACCGACTTTATAAAATTTATAAAAAATCGCATAATAAAATTCCTCGTATAACCGAAAATATTTCGGCGGACATTCCCATCGTCAGAAAAAAACCTTAACGTCCTCCAACCGCGAGTCAAGAAAATCAATCTTTAAAAAAAAAGCACCGCAGCGCATAAACATTTAGCATTGAAATCCTTGATTTACTGCGCGCCCTGCATGTGAATTTATCAATCCTTAGGCACAATAGAGCTCTGAAGCCCGCGCGCTATTTCAGGGATTATCAATCCCTTCTGCGCATATATTTCCCTTGCCTGCATTCTTATGACGGGCCTATACAATTCAAACGCGATGGCAGCCAATATGCAAACTGCGCCGGAAACCGCCGTAACCGCGGACAGCCCGACGTAGTGGGACACGTACCCTTGCGCCAAGCTTCCCAAAGGAGGAAATCCGAAAAAAGACATCGTAAACACGCTCATCACCCTGCCGCGTTTTTCTTCGTCAACCAGACTCTGAAGCATAGTATTGCACCCCGCGGCAACTGCTATCATTCCAAAACCCACCGGGACTGCCAATATGTATGCGATTCTTAAACTATCAACCATAGACATAAGAACCAATCCTATGCCCGCAAGCGCGCAAGAGAGCACTATCACCCTTCCCATGCCCAAAACGCTCTTTCTAGCTGCGAGATAAAGGGCAGCTCCCAGAGCTCCGCATCCGACGCAGCTCATCATATTGCCCAAAGCCGCGCTGCCGCCTCCCAATGTTCCCTTTGTAAATGCGGGCAACAATAGCGAAAACGGCATTGCAAAGAAACTGAACACCATAAGAAGCATAATAAGCGCGCGAATAGGCTTGAACGAGTATATGTATGAATACCCCTCCATGATATCCTTTATGGCGCTCGAATGCTTAGCGGCAGTTTCCGGTTTAAGTTTTATCATGTAAAGCGACAAGAGAATTGCGCCGTACGAAGCCGCATTCACAAGGAAACAAACGCCCTCCCCAAAAAAAGAAATCATTACTCCGCCTATTGCCGGGCCAATAAAACGCGAACCGTTCATAGCAGTCGAATTTAGCGCAATAGCGTTGCTCAAATCTTTAGGAGGAACAAGCTTGGCGTAAAACGATTGCCGCGCGGGGGCGTCAAAACTCACGACAGTGCCGACAAAAAAGCACAGAGCAAAAATTATCGGCATGTTTATAAGCCCCTCTACAGTCAAAATGCCCAATACAGCACTCTGAAGCATCATTAGAGACTGCGTCACCATTAGAATACTTCTGCGGTTGAAACGGTCGCAAACAACCCCAGCGAACGGCGTAAATACAAGCGACGGAATTTGCGACAAAAAAACCGAAACAGACAAAAGAAAAACGGAGTTTGTCAGGTTAAAAACAAGCCACCCCATAGCAACTTGCTGAATCCAAGCGCCTATGAGAGTGACAGACATTCCCGCAAAATAAATGGCAAAGTTTCTATTCTTTAACGACGAAAATATGTTTACGAGAGCCAACGGATTTCTTGGAATAAGAACGCCAGCGGCTCTTAGCGGAAAACGTCTTCTCGCCTCCCGTCCGTCGATTTTATTTGTTGGGCGTTTCATTTGCTTTACCACTCCGCAAAAAATCAATAGTCGTTAAAAAAAAATCCTCCCGTTGCGCGGGAGGACGGCTAAATTCCAAATAAATAAAATTATTAGAATAGATCCTTCTTCACAACGGCATTATAGCGCGCGCCAACCGATATGCAATTTGCGTACGCCTTTGTTATAGCCTCGGTTGTGGAGTCTATCTCGGAGGCAAATGCCGGCCACTCTTTCTTGAGGGCGACTACCGCGCTTGCCGAATTGAAATCTGAAATATACGAAGACAAGTCAGAAGATGCCTTTTTCATATTCTGCCCGTACATTTTCTTTTCCAATGAAACAAGCTTGTCCCATGCGCGTATATAATCCTTATATGCGTTCGTAAAATCCACTGGGCAACCCGCCAAGCGGACCGACTGCATTTTTGAAACAACTTCGGAAGCCGATTTTGAGGAAGCGGTTATTTTACTGTCTATTGAATAGACAGCCTGAATGGAAAGCTGTTCCGGAGATTCCTGGGTGGCAGAATTGCAGGCCGACAAAGCCAGCGCCGATACCAATGCCAATATTGAGAGTATTTTCTTCATAATTTTGCTTTCTTCTAAAAACTCTTAGAATATATAATTCATCCAATGTATGCGTAAGGATTCGTACTTTTGCAAGTATAAGTCAATATTTTTTTCGGCAATAATGCGTTAAATTCAAGTCAATTTTTGTGTTGTAGAGAAAGAAAAAATCGTTCTAATGTGGTTGAATATACTATGGCTCTTGAAAGAATTACAGATGTATCCGGAAAAGGAGTATTCCTCCCCGGGAACGATATAGATACGGACAGAATAATCCCCGCCCGTTTTATGGTTTGCGTCACCTTTGAAGGCTTGGGCAAATACGCCTTTTACGACGAGCGCAAAAACGCAGACGGATCGGACAAAGTTCATCCGTTGACCGATCCGAGAAAGCAAAACGCGAAAATTTTGCTTTCCGGCGCAAACTTCGGGTGCGGTTCTTCGCGCGAACATGCTCCGCAGTCGCTTTGGCACTATGGATTCCGCGCGATAATTGCGGAGAGTTTTGCTGAGATATTTTTCGGAAATTCCACGACGATTGGAATACCGTGCGTTTGCGCAAAAGGCCAAGACATAGCCGAAATAGCAAAAATAATCGAGGAGAATCCCGATGAACCCGTAGATGTAAATCTGGAAAAGATGGAAATATCGTGCGGGAAATTCTCATGCCCGTGTTCGATGCCAGAAAACGCAAGATCTGCGCTCGTATCCGGGACATGGGATCCTATTGCAGAACTTCTCGACGCAGAAAAACAAACGGCGGAGACCGCCCAAAAACTTCCATATTTTAAATAGCCGATGAATTTTATATTGGAAGGAGCGGGAATATTCATCTACCCGCTGGGGCTTTGCTCTTTTGTCGCTCTATTTATAATAATAGAGCGGCTCATAAGCCTTAGGGATTCAAAGGTGGTTCCCCGCGAAATCGCCGACACTATCATTTCCGGGAAAATTCCCGAAACCTCCAATGATCTTTCAAGCAGCATAGGAAGAATCCTTTATTTTTATAAGAACTCGTCCCCTGACGCCGAGGCGTTAAAGGCGTTTGCCCAGCTTGAAATGACGCGCCTGGAACGCGGAATGTTTTTGCTTGATATAATAATATCGGCTGCGCCTCTGCTCGGGCTGCTAGGAACGGTCGCCGGGCTAGTCACAGTTTTCGCCACAGACGACTCTATTCCCAGCCCCGAAACAATATCAAAAGGAGTTGGGCTGGCGCTTTCGACTACAATAATAGGCTTGTCCATCGCTATTCCGACAATTGTCGGGAACTCATACCTAAACCGAAAATTAGACAAACTTCATGCGCGAATAAACATTTGCGTTGAACGCCTTATAGATTCGCGCCGCCAAAACGACGAATAGAAAATTATGGACATATCCCGGAACAAACACAGGCGCAAGGGGGAAGTAAATATCGTTCCCTTGGTCGATGTTTTTACCGCACTAATATTCTTTTTTCTTTTGACGATGCAGTTTAAAAATATCTACGCCGTAGATATTACGCCGCCTACAATGCAAAGCTCGGAATCAGCCGACAACCAATTGCCAAACATTCTTGCAATTTCAAAAGACGGCAAATATTTGTTCAACGCCAAGGAAATCGACGACGCCTCCCTGGCGCAAAAATTAAAGGATATAGCCGCATCTTCAGACTCTTCGCTCGTGCTTTTAGCCGACGAGCAGACACCGCTGCATTTCGTGACATCGGCTATAGACAAAGTTAAGCTGGCAAAGATAAAAAAGCTCTCGCTTCAGACGAACAAGTAAAAATCCCACGTTTGATTTAAAAGCCGCTCTATGGGAAAACCGCCCAAAAGCCGCGCATATTTTTAGGATTTTACGCGTTTTAGGGCAAAAAACGTCTTTAAAAGCCTTGAACATTCGTCGAATAAAACGCCCGAATCCACTTGAATTGCATGGTTTAAAGTCGGTATGTCGTGGAACTTCAAAGCTCCGCCTAAAAAACCCATTTTAGGATCAGGGACAGAAAAGACGACCCTAGAAACCCTGCCCATTACGCATGCGCCTGAACACATCGGACAAGGTTCTTTAGTGACATAGACAGTAGCCCCGTTTAAGCGCCAATCACCCAATTTGCGGGCAGCCTGGGTTATTGCCAAAATTTCAGCGTGCGCAGTGGGATCGCGCATAGACTCGACCATATTATGCGCCTGCGCGACAATCTCGCCGCCGAACTCTATCACAGCGCCAATAGGGACTTCTCCCGCCTTCCAAGCCTTCAAAGCCTGGTTGTAAGCCATCTTCATAAAAAACTCATCGCCGCGCTCCATATACGACGGGCGCAGCGGAAGAAATGGGCAGTCTGGCGCGGATTTCTGGGGATATTCTGGGCTTTTGCTTTCCATCGGGGTTAAAATATTGCGAAAAAAACGCTTATGCCGCGCAAATATTGCGCTAAATACAATCAAAATTGTTGACAAGCTTTCTGCGTAAAACCATTTTAAATCAATTATTATTTGCGATTACAACATAAACGATTGCAAAAATCAAAAATAAAAAAACAAATAAATGTCAGAAACTGTAGTTGAAGTAGAAGGAAAAGTGGTCTCAGTTCTGCCCGGAACGATGTTTAGGGTGGAGATAGCCAACGGCCATCAAGTTCTCGCCCACATATCGGGGAAGTTGCGCAAGAACTTTATAAAGTTGACTGTCGGAGACAGGGTCAAAATGGAAATGACACCGCAGGACTTGGAAAAAGCCCGCATTGTTTACCGTCTAAAAAACACGGAAGTTCCCAAGACAATTCCCAAACGCAGTTTTGGGCCAAAACACCGCTAGGAATTTTATGCGGGCGGGCGGCCTATATAAAAATAGGAAATTGCCCCAATATCTATTGGCCGTTGGGATTGGCTCTCTTTTAATCCTTGCGGCCGTTTCGCTTTCATTGGGAAGCGGTTCAGTTGGGTTTGAACAGTTGGTTGACTATATTTTTTTACGCCCGCTGTCCCCAACCGAAGTTTTGATTATAGAACAATTGCGCTTTCCTCGCGTGATAATGGGAATTTTAGCCGGAGCAAGCTTGGCTTTGGCGGGGGCGGGAATGCAAAGTTTGTTTAGAAATCCGCTGGCGGATCCTTCAATAACGGGCGTTTCGGCAGGTTCGGCGCTGGGAGCGGTATTGGCAATTTCGATTTTTCCCCTTTCGGCGGCATGTTTGCAAGCGGGCGCCATAGTTTGCGGACTTGCTGCATCCGCGGCAGTGTGCATGCTCGGGCGTTCAAACGGAAGAATGTCGGCTTTGTCAACGCTGCTAGCAGGAATTGCAATAAACGCATTTTGCGGAGCGATAGTAGGCTACTGCATGTATTCTGTCAGAGACGCCGGCTTAAAAGGTTTTGTCTTTTGGACTCTAGGCTCGCTGGACCGCTGCGATTGGAGCGACGTTATCTCGACAGCCGCTCTCTGCATTCCAAGTTGGATTGCCCTCTTTGCGTGCGCCGGCGCATTAAACGTTATGCTGCTGGGACGCGAGCAGGCATATCATACAGGTATAAATACAACCTGGATATGGATTGCAACAACGACGGCGTCATCAGTGGCGACTGCTGCATGCGTTGCAGTTTGCGGAACGATAGGGTTTGTAGGGCTTGTTGTTCCGCACATAATTAGAATGGTTTCAACGCCTGACAACCGTGTACTGCTTCCATTGAGCGCGGTTGGCGGAGCGGCTTTGATGACTCTGTCTGACATAATAACGCGCATTGTATCGCCGGAAGATCCAATTCCAATAGGCGTAGTCACAGCCTTAATCGGCGCTCCGGTTTTCATCACGCTTTTAAAAGGCAATAAGGGCTCGCCAAATGATTAGCTTGGAAAACATATCGTTTTCATACGGTTCGCGAAAAGTGTTGGACGGCATTTCGTTCTCTGCAAACGACGGCGAATTTGTGGCTGTACTGGGAGCAAACGGCGCAGGGAAAAGCACGCTCGTTAGAATTGCAAGCGGCGCGTTGCGCGCAGACTCCGGAAAAGTTAAAATAAACGGCGCCGACATTGCAAAATCCGCTCCGCGCGAATTGGCTAAATGCCGGGCGGTTTTGGAGCAGGAATCCGCCCTTGAATTCGATTACACCATTCTTGAAACAGTCTTATTGGGAAGATACGCATATAATGTTTTTCCGCAGGATTCCGCAGAAGACATTCTTCTAGCAAAAGAATGCTTAAAGCGTGTAGAAATGTCAGGATTTGAAAACCGCCTCTATACTAGCCTTTCTGGAGGAGAAAAGCAAAGGGTTCAACTTGCTCGCGCGCTGTGCCAAATAGGCAAGGATCCGCGCGGGAAAATTCTGCTTTTAGACGAGCCGTCGTCAAGCCTAGATCCCGCGCACGCGCACGCGGCAATGCGCGCGGCTAAAGATTTATGCAAACGCGGAGCCGCAGTAATATCTATTCTTCACGACCCAAATTTGGCTGCCGCATACGCCACAAAAATCGCCCTTTTAAAAGACGCCAAACTGGTTTCTTTCGACATCCCTGAAATATCCTTAGACGAAACTCTTTTAAGCAAAACATACAGCGCCCCGTGCAAGACATTAGATTTCGACGGAAAAAAAATCATTTACTTCCCCGAACATTAAGAACAGCGGAACCGCGTTCCCGCGAAAACGCAACCCGCAGCGCCGCCGCAGTTAACAGCAACCATTTGCACATCGCGCATAAACCTCCAAATTTTTGCGCTGGCTGAAATCGACTGTGTGGGGGCAAAATTCAACGCTCGCAATGCGCTGCGCTGTGCCACAGTCCTGAAATATTGAATGCAAAGGAAATTTCCCGACCGTTTGCGCGCCTTAAATATATACTAATATACCGCTTCGGCTACGCGTTCATTTTCCTGTCCACAAGCAAATACTTTGATTTTTAATCCGACATGAAGCATTCTATTGAGCGTTTATTTTAATCCGGTAAGCTATTACATAACATTAAACAAGATAAACTGGGCTCTGCATATCCCTGCGATATCCGCGGCATCCCGCGACAACTTGAAATGCGCCGCTTTTATTGCCTTCAGCATCATTCCCAACACCCGCAGCAACCAACAAGGACGCAAGGCGCACTTCTCGACCAAAAGCGCAAAGATTTAAACATCCCGTTCAACCGTCCCCAAGCTACACTATGCTTTCGACATGCGGCATAAATATTAACCGCGCTAAAAGAACAAGAATATCATTTATACCCGCCCCATTTTTTATCTTACCGATGCTCCTAAAACGAATAACAACAGACTCTCCGCAAGCAACCTCCTTGCGGTCTATACTATGCTCTAATGCCGTTCGTGCCGGGGCCAATCACCTTTTCTGCACCAGCCCGGCCCAGCAAAAATAGCTTTTGCGCGCAAAAATATGGCGGTTGCGGACCATCGCGCCCGAGAAGCAGACAGTCCGCCCATACGCATTTGACTGGGCTCAACCCATCACATTGGATTTACCGCGTTTTTACCGGCGGAAAGTTTTAGGCTTTTCCCATTCCAAACAAACTCTCCATCAAGCCCTTTAGGCAATTCTACTGTTCCTTCGACAGAATTTTCCCCCGCGCGCTTTAAATCAACCGATATGTTTCCGAGCGGATGCGGGATAACGCCCTTTATGTAGTTCAAACCGCACAAATGCGGCTCAATTCTTACGCTTTTAAAGCCGTAGGAACCAGGACGGACGCCGCAAACCAAAGAAAGCAGATGATAGTTTGGACTGGAACTCCACGCATGGCAATCCGAGCGGGTAGGCTCCGGATTTTCCGCGAATGTTGAAAGGCCTATGCCAAGCATGTCGCGCCAAGGCTTCAATTCCGAAACGTACATGTCCGCCAATCCGACTTTGAGCATAGCTTCAGTCAAGTAGAACCGGTAATAAAATGTACATTGGGTTAGTGATTTGTCCGATATTATTTTTTCAAACAGCCGCTTCTGCTCAGACGCAGGAATGGCGTCCGAAAGAATAGCCATTATATTCGGATGCTGGCTGAAAGTTTTTGCGCCGGCGTAGTCGGCAAACATCTTTCGGTTTTCATCCCAAGCGACCTTTTTTACCGCCTTTACCAATTTGTCATATTCGGCGCGGTACGCCTCCGCCTCCGCCGCATACCCATAGTGGTTCATAAGCTCGGACGCCTGGCGCAAAGTGTATGCCAAATGCAAAGAATTTACTGTAGGAGAATCGTTCTCGCCCTCCGGCGCATAGCCGCTCCACCAGCCTTTCGACCAGTCCACAAAATTCCAGTATGGCACGCGCGCGCGCAATACGCCTTTCTCGGGGTCTATCTGGTTCAAATACCACGCTAATACTGTGCGCACCCCGCCTAGCATCGACCGCACAAATTCATCGTCTGAGCGGTGCATGGCATAGTCGTTCACCATGCTTACCCAATATAGAGAAAACGGGGGAATATATTGCGGAGTCCTCGACGGATAGCGTGATTTTGTCAGCCCGTTGGATTCGCGGGAAGAATCGAATGCCGATATGGCCTGCCGCATCAGCCTATCGTCTCCCGAAACATACAAAGATATGAGCGACTGTATGCGGGTGTCGCCAACATACTGGAGCTGCTCGTAATACGGGCAATCGAAATACGTCTCTACCGCGCACAAACGAGCCGTTCTCCAGCCGACATCCCATATGTCTTTTATGCTTTTATCGCTTGAGTCGAACGACCCGTTCTCCGCAAAGGGATAACCCGTAAAAATGCCGTAAAAATCTTTGACCACAAGAGGTTCGTCCGCTGTGCGAATATCCAAGCCGACATATCTGTAGGTCCTAAACCAAAGCGTCGAAAATTCGCGCCCCTTTCCTCCGTCCGGTTTAAATACGTCGAAAACTGCGCGCTTGTCAAAATCACGCCCTTCCACCTCGTTGCGGTTGGCTTTGGCGCCTTTTGAATCGAACAGAGCCTCGCCGTAAGTGATTTTTATCTCCGCCCCTTTGCCCCCGTCCAAAATCATTCGGGGATACGCGTTCGTCAGAACGCCGTTGTCCAATAAAATGCGGCAGGTCGAATTAGGCGGGACGATAAAATCCGCCTTGCCCTTGAAGAACTCCGGAACATTCTCGACTCCTGAAAATTTGCGGACGCTTTTCAGCCTTTGAGGTTTTTCCTCCAGCATAGGAATCTCGCGCGGGGTAAGAACCCAGTCTATTTCCCCCCACTGCCCCGACGAAGATTTTCCTGAGGCTATTACCCGTGGATTCCCCCAATCGGAGTCGTCGTAATCGGCAAGATTCCACCCCCAATCGAACTTTTCCCCGTCTACCATGTCTGTTCCACCGGTGAAGCTGTATCCGTCGAAAGCGCCTCTAAAACCTCCCGACTTCGGGGTGGAATAAGCTCTAGAACGTTTGACTTTCCAGTTTTTCGGCGTGGCAACAAATTCTTCGGCCTCGGTTGCTCCGTCTAAAATAAATCCTGCGCGGTGCGAAAACTGCGCATTGGGAGCATCGTTTCCCATATCCCAAACGACTGCGGCAATGGCGTTTTTACCCTCCTTCAAAAACGGCGCAATATCAACTGTGTCAAAGAACCAATGCTGAAGATCGCCTCTGGCCGGGCCCGCGGAAACAGACTTGCCGTTTACAAAAAGCCTATAGCGGTTGTCTGCCGAAACGTTTATTTTAAATTGTTTTGGCACTTCTTTTAAATCAAATGTCCTCCTAAAATGCAAAACCTGATAGCCTTCAAATGCCCCGCCGTCAACCCATTGCCCCTTCCAGACTTTTCCGTAAAGCTTAGGGTTGAAATCGCGCAGGGCAGCGGCAGCAAAACAAGCGGATAAAATCGCTATAAATACAAAAACAGACAATCTTTTACACAATTTTCCCATAAAAAAATTCCTCCCTGAAACCAGAATGCAAATTTATATTTCACCAACAATATGAAAGCCTATAAATTTCGCCTAAAATGTCAACACAAGTGTACAAAATCCCAAATTAGCAAGAGTGTTGACAATTTGCGCAAATTCGTTTCGATAATACCGCAGATGGATAGATTGCATTCATATTGGCGGATGCCGTACATCGAAGCGCCTAAACCGCGCGACGATTCCGGCAAAAAAGGAGGCAATCCGTTTGTGGAGATGGGAAAATCTGACGACTTCAGAAAATACCACATTCTCTGGCGCGGCAAATACTCCTTTATTGTTATGAACAAATTTCCGTATAACTGCGGACATCTTCTCGTACTGCCCCTGCGCGAAGTGGGCGACATAGCCCTGCTTGAGGGCGACGAGAAGCTCGAATTCTTCGACGCAATAATAAAGGGAGAAAAAATACTGCGCGACGCCCTAAAGCCTGACGCTTTTAATATAGGCTTTAATATCGGCGCAAAAGCCGGAGCCGGAATCCCCCAGCACCTGCACTGCCACATAGTGCCGCGTTGGGACGGAGACACAAATTTTATGCCGGTAATATCGGATACCCGCGTACTGCCCCAAGCATTGGACACTCTTTGGGAAAAGCTCGTAAAATACGTAGATTGACGGATAGAAAAATTCCAAATTATAATTTCTGCAAATAAAAGATGGAAAAAACCCTGACTTTCGACACGGCACAGCAAGTATCGGAAACTTACGGCAACAGGCATGAAAACCTCGAACTGGCAGAAGAAAAGTTCGGTGTAAAAATCGTGGCGCGCGACGGATGGATGAAGTTTGAAGGCGACCCCACAAAAGTTGAACTCGCCTCAAAATTTTTTGAAACCATGGGAGGCGCGCGCAGGCAGGGGATGCGAATTAGCAACTCCGACTTCCGCAATATGCTCGCGCGGGCAAGCTCTGGAAGGCTGGACGAAATAATACAAGTTTTCGACAACCCCATAGTGATGAATTTGAAGCGCAAAAGCATTGTGCCAAAAAACATCAACCAGAAAAAATATTTGAAGTTCATTGCAAAAAACGACATTGTGTTCGGTGTTGGCCCCGCGGGAACCGGCAAAACATACTTGGCGGTAGCCGCGGCCCTCAAGGCGCTTCAAGACAAAAAAGTGGAAAAAGTAATACTTACACGCCCCGCAGTCGAAGCCGGGGAAGCTCTGGGATTCCTGCCTGGAGACTTGCAGGAAAAACTTCTTCCTTACTTGCGCCCGCTTTATGACGCGATGTTCGACATGATCGGGGCGGAGGAAACAAACAAGCTTATGGAGCGCGATATTATAGAAATCGCGCCGCTTGCCTATATGCGCGGACGAACCCTTTCCAACGCATTTATAATTTTAGACGAGGCTCAAAACACCACCATGGAACAAATGATGATGTTCCTCACGCGCCTCGGAGAAAATTCGCGGATGATAATAACCGGAGACATAACTCAAATAGACCTTCCACGCCATAAGAAATCCGGCTTAAAGGGCGCATTGGAAATCTTGGGTGATATAGAAGGAATAAAATTGTTTTATTTCGACGCCGGAGATGTTGTAAGGCATCCGCTAGTCACAAAAATAGTGAACTCATACGAGAATAGCCAAAAAAGCAATGTTTAAGGACATAAAAAATTACAGACTTGAACGCGCGCGGCGCACGATGGAAAGTTCGGCGACAAGCAAGCGGTCTTTCGGCAAGTACAGGCTTGCGGCAATTATATGCGCAGTATTCGCATTGTCTGTGGTAATCTACGCAATTTGTTTTGTAAACAGGCAGCCATTGACACCAATGCTGTCAAAAAATAAAATCGCCCAGATCCATATTGTTTCGCCTTTTGAATTTACGTACACAAGCGACATACAGACAAACGAAAAGCGCGAATTGAGCGCGGCTCGCATACCGCCGCTTTATAAAATAAATCCAAAGATATCCGAAAACGCCGCAGGCAACTGGGTAAAATTGGTTGCATTTCTAAACGACAACCAGCCTGTTTACGACTCTCTTTCCAGCGAAGAAAAGAAGGATTCGGAATTTTTTGAAAGGCTTTCCAACGATCTGAAAAAAGTTTCCCTCCACGGAATAAGCCCCGACGACATACGCACAATTTACGAAAACACTTCCGAGAAAAACCGCGAGAACACCTTTAAATACGCAGCCTTTCACGAAAGGAATATTTTGGGAGACGGAATATACGCCGACGGAGACGCGATCTTCTCAAAGAAAAACGATTTGCAAACAGCCGAAATATCAGGGACAAAATCCTACCGGGCCTTGAGCGAAACCCAAGCCCGCAAGGAACTGCTGGATAGAATAAAAACGCTTGGTCTAAACGACGCCCTCGGATACGCCATCTACCGAATATTAAACCAAGACCTGCTTCCAAACATTGAATTCGACGCCGAAAAGACAAAACAGCGCAGGGACGAAGCAAAAGCCCAAGTCCAACCTGTCGTTGTAAAGGTTCGCGCGGGAGAAACTTTGGTAGATTCCGCCTCGTCTACGTCGCCAATAGCAATGGAGCGTTATAAGGCATATAAGCGGGAACTTGCGCAGCGTGGAGACGGAGAGGCGTATGCGCACTCGTCGCGCTATATAGAGTTCATAGCATGCCTGTTGCTTGTAATGTCCGCCACGCTCTTCATTACAATTAGCAAAACCCAAAAGAACAGGCAGCCCCGAACCGTTTTAATTTTCTCCACCCTGCTCATACTGAACCTTGCCGCGGAGCGATTTATAATACACCTCAGCAACGCCGAATACTTCGACACAAACACTACGTTTCTGCAGATACTAGTTTACGGGACTCCCATTATGCTTGGCCCCATAATAATGGTGTTGCTTTTTGGATCCTATACAGGATTCGTCATGGCAATACTAATAGCGGCGCTAACGACAATGATGATAGGAGAATCCATAGTATTTTTCATACTTTTCCTTGCATCGTCGCTGGTTGCAATCTACTTTTGCGACGGCGCGACGAGCCGTTCCCGCGTAATTTTCGGCGGGGCGATTTACGGCCTTTTCGTTGCGACCTTTTCATGCATATTCGGATTTGTCGCTGGCACCGACGCTTCGCTTATATGGAGGCAGGCAATTCTTGCGGTTCTAGCGGGTTCCATGACGGGAATCCTTGCTACGGCAGTCCTCCCCATAATAGAGAGAATATTTCAATGCTATTCAAATATAGCCCTGATAGAATATACCGATTTTAACAACCCCCTTCTTAGGCGCCTCCAGATAGAAGCCCCCGGAACATACCACCATAGCGTCATGGTGTCGTATTTGGCAGAACAAGCCGCAGCAGAAGTCAACGCAAACGCAATGGTATGCAGAATAGGCGCGCTTTACCATGATATCGGCAAAATAGTAAAACCGGAGTTTTTCTCCGAGAACCAGGGAGGCGGCAAGAACCTGCATGACGACCAGAACCCGTCAATGAGCGCTCTCATAATAAAAAACCACATAAAAGAAGGGGTGGAACTAGCCAAGCTGGCTAAGATGCCAAAACAAGTAATAGACGCCATCAACCAGCACCACGGCACATCGATAATTTCGTATTTTTACAATAAGGCCATGAATATGGCCGAAAGCAAGGGAGAATGCACGGATCCTCTGCAGGCTCTGCGCAATGCCGGAATAGAAGAAAGCACCTACCGCCACGAAGGCGTGAAGCCGAAAACAGTAGAGAACGCCATAATTATGCTGGCAGACTCTTGCGAGGCCGCATCGCGGTCACTTAAAAAAATAACCCAGCACGGAGTCGAAGATCTAGTCGATTTTATAGTTAAGACAAAGATGAACGACAACCAGCTTGACGACTGCCCAATAACGGTGAAACAACTTTCAAAGATTAAAAAAAGCTTTGTTTTTACAATGCTCAATATGCTGCACACAAGAGTAGAATACAACAACGCTAAAAAACGGTAAATATGACAAAATATCCCCTATCAGAAATAGTAAAAATTTTTGAGAATCCGGAAATACAGGGAGACGCCTCCGTAGAACTTTCCGCTATATCCAGCCTCGAAAAGGCAAAACCTGGAGACCTTTCGTTCCTAGGGAATAAAAAGTATTCTCCGGAAGTTCCAAAAACAAAAGCCAGCGCAATATTATTGCCGCGTTCCTACAAGGGCGAAGTTCCTGAAGGGGCAACCATCGTGCGCGTCGACGATCCCTCTATGGAATTGGCAAAGCTGTGCGCAATTATAGAAAAACAGCTCTGGCCCGCACCCAAGCCGTCGGTTCACCCGACAGCTTCAGTTGACGAATCGGCAAAGATAGGCAAAGGAGTCTTTATTGGAGCCAATGTTATAGTTTGCGAAGGTGCTGAAATAGGCGACGGCGTCGTATTGCAGGGGAACAACTATGTAGGCAGATTCGCAAAAATAGGGGAAAACTCATTCATTATGCCAAATGCCGTAATTATGGACTATTGCGAGCTCGGCAAGCGCGTAAAGCTCCAGCCCGGGTGCGTAATAGGATCCGACGGATATGGATACGTACCCGTCAACGGGCAGCATGTAAAAGTGCCCCAAGTCGGAAAAGTCGTTCTTGAAGACGACGTAGAAGTAGGCGCCAACACAACAATCGACAGAGCCCGGTTCGACAAAACATTGGTCGGCGCGGGGACTAAAATCGACAATCTAGTCCAAGTTGCGCATAACGTGGAAATCGGCAAATGCGCACTGCTGGTTTCGCAGGTCGGAATCTCAGGCAGCACGCACATAGGGAACTACGTGGTTTTGGGCGGACAAACGGGAGTTGCGGGGCACTTGAAAATCGGAGACGGTGCCATGATAGGCGGACAAAGCGGAGTAAACGGCGACATTCCTCCCAAATCATACATGCGCGGGACTCCTCCGCGCCCTTATATGCGCGCGCATAAAATAGAAATATTTATAGGGCATCTCCCGGAACTATACGATAGAGTAAAAGACATAGAATCGCACCTGGGAATCGAAAAGAAAACATTCGGCAAAGCACAGCAGCCCTAGGTTATGCAAAGCTTTTGCCGCTTCAAACGCGTATTTCCTTTTTAATGCCAGGCCAAATTTTCAACCTAAACCGCGCCAATCTAAAATGAAAACGCTCGCAATAATTGCGTCACTGCTTTTGTTCCAGTTTTCGCATGCGCGCGTTTGGGAATTGAAAAAAGACGGAGAAAGCGTAGAGGGGGAAATATTCAGGGCAACAAAGCTGTCGTTGATATTGAAGGACTCAAACGGGAAACGCATTTCCGTATATTACCGCGACTTGGCGGACTCTGAAATATCCTATTTAAAGGCTAACTATCCTTCCCTCGTAAAAGGCGCATCGCTTCCGGAAACCGGAAAGCCTGTTTTAAAAACTGAAGACACGGCGACGGACAAAACAGAATCTGATATTGAAAAATACCAAAGGTCGCATCCGGACATAAATATAGACAAAGAATCTATAGCGTTCAGATGGGACACAAAAAGCGGGAGGTTCTATACCCGAAATTTTCTCTTCGATATGAGGGAGAAACTCGAAGAATCCGAAGCACTTGAATTGGCATATCGCTGCGAATGTTTTAGAGCGGCTGTATTGAGCCTGCCATTCTTGTCGGAGTCGATTTTGCAAGGATATCAACACCCTATTTTTGTGGAAATAACAAACATTCCGCAAAAAAACGTCGCCGGTTATTACCAAGGAGCGTACAACGCCGGCGGAAGAATCGGGGCAAGAATACGCGTAGAGCCTCAAAGGCTGCCAAAATCAGACGGCTCCGCCCCAATGTTCTGCGGAGTGCTGGCGCATGAAATAGCCCACCACCTAACGGGAGAATTTCAGTACTCCTGCGCAATAGGCGAGGGCATTGCGACGTACATGGAAATTGCCGCATACGTTCCCGGCAGCGGAGTCAGGTTTGGCGCAATAAGAAAACTTGCGGACAACGGAACATTGCCTAGACTGGATAACTTCAAAGGCAAAGAAATACTCTGCCCCTCTCTAACAAAATTCTATACCGCAGACCGACGCGAATTCCATTCAAAGAAAAATGTTTTGCGCAACTATATGCTTGCGCAACTGTTGACAATTTATTTTGCCGAAAATTCCCCTAAAGAATTTTCCAAATTCATATATAAGTCAAGATGCCATCCTATCGAAAAGCAAAAGGAATGTTCGGAAAAAACAAAATTCGCCCTAGTGGAATTATTCGGCGCGGAATCCGAAAATGAGCTTCAAAATAAAATTTCTGCATACTTCCGAAAGCGCGGCATAAATATATCCTTTAAAAACTAAGATGCCCGCAAGCATTGCGCCTGCAAATATTTTAGCCACCAACACTCGGAGGCTGGTAGTTAAAACAAAAAATCCGTAAGAAGACAAAACCCGTTTTGCAACTGATATTAACCAATAAAAATTCGCACGGTTCAAAAATATTCATATTGCAAAAATATCTTCAGACCGGCTCTAAAACCGCCTAGCTTTAAATAATATAGTCTAAAATCATAGAGATTGCGAATAGCCAGACTAACAAAATTACACACAAAAATTTTGCATATTGCGGTGTAAAAACGCAAGCAAAACATGCGCCCAATTTTAACATAAATATTTATTTATAAACCAGTTGCAATTAACAATATCCCTAGTTTACCGCAGGCGTAGCTTCCGCATTTAGCTTGACTAGGAGCGTTTATAAAGTAGCGTAAGCAAAATCAGGTTAAAAGAAACTTGCAGTCCTCCATAAAATGAAAATCGACAATCTAAAAATATTTACGGGCAGGTCCCACCCCGCCCTGACTGAAGCAATTTGCAAACAGCTTTCTTTGCCCGTGGGCAATGTGCTGGTTGAATCGTTTCCCGATAGCGAAACATTCGTGAAAATTCTAGACCATATTCGCGGCGACGATGTTTTTATAATCCAACCCACAAGCCGCCCGTCCAATGAAAGCGTAATGGAACTGCTAATTATGATAGACGCAGCGCGCAGGGCTTCGGCTAAACGCATAACAGCAGTTCTTCCGTTCTTCGGATATGCCCGCCAAGACCGAAAAGACCAACCGCGAGTTCCAATAACTGCAAAACTTATAGCCAACCTGCTCGTTGCCTCCGGCGCAAACAGAGTCTTGACGCTAGACCTCCACGCGACGCAAATCCAAGGATTTTTCGATATTCCTTGCGACCATCTTTACGCATCTCCAGTCATTTACGACTATTTAAAAGATAAAAATTTAGACAACCTTACCGTATTCTCCCCGGACGTCGGCGGGCTCAAGCGAGCGCAGACATACGCAACCCTTTTGGACTGTCCGCTTGGATTTATTGCAAAACGCCGCATAAGCGCGGAAGTTGTCGAAGCCACAAGTCTGGTCGGAGAAGTCGAAGACCGCGACATATTGATAGTCGACGACATGACTGAAACCGCCGGAACTCTCACCGCCGCCGCAAAGATTTTAAAATCCAAAGGAGCGCGCAGTGTTAGGGCAGCCGTCACTCACGCTGTTTTAACCGACTCCGCATGGGGGAAGCTGCAGGAGAAATGGCTGGACGAACTCATTGTGACAGACTCCACTCCGCCTGATCCCCGCTATAAGGATTATCCCATAACGGTATTATCCGTGGCCCCACTCCTTACCGAAGCGATTTTGCGCATACACAATAATATGTCTGTGACTTCGCTCTTTAAGGTGAAGGGATTTTAACCGCATGCATTAAAAAAGCACAAGAACATTTTCCAACGGCGCCAAGTTAATAATATTGGCGCCGTTTTATTTGCCCCAAGAAACGCTGTCTACTTTCCCGAAGGAAAAGCCGTTTACAAAAAGAATTGGATAAAGAGAATAGACGAGCCCTAGGGCTACAAAAAAAATTCCCAACGCCCTTCAAAGGCTATAAACAATTAAAAAAACAACATTGCTGGTTTGTTTTTACAAGTTAAGAGGCGAGTCCGCATCTAAGGAATACAACCGAATGCCCTGCGTCAATAATTCGCAATACATATTTTTTGGCTAAATAAGCTTATAGCGCAATTTTTGCCATCTTCAAATCTGGAGACGAAAAGACCCTTTTCCCGTCAACGAGAACAATAAGCCCTGCGCCGCGATTGTAGCGCCCTCCGTTTTTATCATAAAAAACAGTTATAGTTTTTCCTTTATAATATATATTGTCTAAACAAAAGTATTCCCATTGGTCTGGAACCATAGGATTCAAAATAAAAGCGTTTTCCTCCAATGGCCGAAACCCGATAAGAGCGGTTATTACTATATCGCAATACTCCGAATGGTTATAGTCTTTCCCTCGTTCAGGGCCTTTGCACTTTCTATTGTTCCAGGGGCCTTTCGCGTCCCAATTCATAAGTTGGGAACGCGTAATCCACTCGCCAGTGTATGGGTCGAGAGATTCGTCTATCCAATAAGACTGCGAGCCGTCGCCCCACTGGATCCTGTGAGAGCGCGCGTACGTTGAAAGAGTTTCATAAAAATCGCCCTTCCCGATAGGAGGATTTTTACATTCGTTCAAAAGATTTCCCAATGCAACCAACGTAGCGGATGTCGAATACGGCCAACTCGCGCCGCTCCACTGGCATTCGTGGCCTTTGCGGGTTATTCTGAAAAGCTTGTGCCGCTGCTCGGCTGTAGTCGGTCCGAACGGCGCCTTAAACCCGCGCTTGTCGGTCAGCTGCAGCCACGCCACGGCGTACTCGTCTGGCGCGATCGAAAACATCCAAGGAGAATAAGCGTTTAATTCCCTCACGTCTGCGAAGTCCCGGTTTCCGAACGCCGAGCGTGTTTTGTAAAACTTAGCTTTCGAGTCCCAAAGGTGCGTGTTTATAAGATCCTTTAGAGTGTCTGCCTTGCGCCTGTAAAGTTCTGCGTCGGAATGTTCTCCGATAAGTTTGGCTATTTTTGACAGAGCGTCGAAATCGGCATACATGTAGGAATTTGTGTTTACCCTGTATCCGCGGGCGTCTTTTACAAATTCAAAGCGTTCAAAATACTTCATCGCCTCCGAGCTGCTCAAGGCGCCGGCTATAGAGCACTCCATGCCGTCCGAATTATCGTATTGCCAAAAAAGATAATTTTCGTCAGGGCGTCGCTCCTTTTCCCATTCGGCGGAATTCTTTTTAAGATGCCCGAATATTCCCTTTAAAAAAGCGGCATCCGGAGCCACAATGTGGTAGTCGTACGCAGCTCTGGCTGCCGCGAAAGTGTATGCGCGTGGTCTGGCATTCTTTGAAGTCATCCATATTCTAAGGTAGTCGGAGATTATAGATTTGTCTTTCAACCATCTTCCCTCGGCAACATGGAAACCAGCCGGGCAACTTATTATATTGTATTTCCCGCCCCAAGGAACTTTGGGCATAAACTCTGTCACAATCCATCCTTCTGGAGATTTTGCAATATGCTTGCGATATGTCCACCAGCGAAAGTAATATACGCTCTCAATATTTTTGTCTGGACAATCCAACAGCGGAATGTTTTTTGCTAAAAATTCTTTCGCGCGCGCGTTTGGATATTCATTCTTATATATTTCATTGTCCGCGGCATTAAAAATATCGACGTAATTGCATAGCGCGGAACTGTCCAAAACAGCGCCGATTTTTAGCGCCGCGCCAACCTGCGCACAATCCGCGCCTTCCGCCGCGCTTGCATACATTTTTCCAATCTCAATCCCTGGCGCACCCCAAACTGACAAATACGCAAAAATGGCAAAAATAAATCGAAAGAATTTGTCTGTCATAACAAGAAAATAACCGCGCCGAAAAATCAGGTCAAGCACTAGTTTTTAGCAACTATTTCAAATGTATCGGCCCCATCCAAAGACTTATTTTTCCTGGAAAAAGACAGCCTGTAAAGCTCTTTTCCCCATACCCTAGAAATTGCGATGTCTGATATTTTTACAGTTTCCACGCTTGCAGAAAATTGCGATTTATCGTATTTCATCTTAACGTCTCCGCCATCGCTTTTTAGAACAGCGATTCCATCGCGAGAGATGTCTGGCTTTTTGGGAAGCATAAAGTTAATCGTCGTGCCTTCGGATGCTTCTTTTAGCAAATATTCGTCCTTTATTATTACACGCTCGGCGCCCAAGGAATATGAACGCTCCCATGCCACAACGTTGGCTTCTTTGGGATATGCGCCTGAAATATCAGTGGAAAATGTAAGGGTAGTCTCGTCAAACCGCGTGTTCTTAGCCTTGTATTTTGCGCCGTCTTTTTGTGAAACTCCGTTTATTTTTGGAAGATTGTGGTAGTCGCTTTGCATCGTCCATATAGAATACCTTTGCGGACTGAAAGTCTGGCGGGTATATGTTCCAACTCCGACGTCTATTATGAGCGGATTTTTCTTGTAGTATAATATGAACGACCCCACGTCGTTGTGGTTGTGGCTTTCATTGTTAAAACCGCCCTTTGCCGCGAGAAAGAAATTTCCGCAATTCATATGGCAAAATTCAGTTTGCGGATACCACTTATATTTCGGGAAATTAAATTCTTCTGGATATGAATCAAACTTTTCTGAGTAGTTTAGGTTGCGCAAAAAATCCAGAAAGCCGCTTTTCCTATTTTTCAGCCGAGGGAAATCGCGCGCCATAAGCTTTGAAAAAGACATCATAACGCGGCTGCCTGTTAGCGCTCCATACTCAAATACCTTCATAGGAGTTCCCCCAAGCGAGTTGGCGTGGGCGTCAGCAAAGTTAACCGACCAACCGTTTCCGATATACGCGTATGCAATGTATTCGCCCATATTCCGAACTTGCCGATTGCCGAATATATCTACCTTCCCGCCTGTAGCGGAATTCAGCAAAACCAAATATTCCATAAGCTGGGCCGGCGCAACACCCCAATAGCCTGGGCCTTCATCGCACGCCCCGTCCTCGTTTACATAATTCAAATATTTGTCGACGGAACGCATAGATTTGTAAACAGCCTTCGCAAACCTGTCTTTATCCCCGTCCAGAAGCATATAACAAAGCAAGACATTGGAATTGCACCAAGGATTCCAATTATTTACCAACATTCCCGGCTTATAGTTTTCAGCCAGCCACCACCAGCCGACGTCTTTTATGTAATTATTTAAAATGCGCCGCTCAAGCTCTCCATAAAGCCGTTTTGAAATTAACTTATTGTGCTTGTCGAACTCGGCGTGGAAAAAGTAGTATGCCCAAGCTAAAACTGCCGCTGTTTCCGCGCCAGAAATATCTATAATATCCTCAGAGTGGTCGGGAAATGGTGAGCGGACCTTCTGGATGTAGAGATGCGCCGGAGGACTCCATGTTGTCATTTCGCAAAACAGAAAAACTCCGTTTATAATTTGATCAATAAACCTCCCCCTTCCTTCAGCAAGCTCCGCCACCATTAGAGTAAAAAGCGCCTTGCGGTTTGCTGCAACAGGGCCCTCCAATATTCCTCTGTTCCCGCTGCGCGAAAATTCAAGATAATCGGTAGCCTTAATGAGTTTCCATTGGTAAGACAAGTTTTTCTCGCCTTCCTTTACGAATTCCAGCTTTGAATCCCCCAGAATTTTTTCCCAGCCCTCACGATCCGTGTATTGCGGCAATTTCAGCCATCTCTGCCCCATTACCAAAGATTTTTTTACCGTGTCAAAATCTGCAGCTTTTTGAAGATAGTTCCGCTCCGTATAAGCGAACGCCGAAATTGATGCCCCCATAAAAAACAACGCAAACACCAGTACCTTAAAGAAAGCCTCAGGCTTAAATCCAAATTTCATAACACCCCTCCGTACATTTGTAAGCGCAACCCACTAAGACCCATTCAATTGAAAAAATAATAAAATACCGGCGACCTTACTTCAATGCAAAAAACATTTTAAAGTTCGCATTTGAACAATAGAAATAATGATTTAATCAAATTTTTAGCTCGCAATTTCAAAAAAAATTAGAAGTAATATACGCCAATAAATTTCTGCGCTCAGGTGGTGAAATTGGTAGACACATCGGCTTTAGGCGCCGGTGCCCGTAAGGGCGTAGGGGTTCGAGTCCCCTCTTGAGCACCAAGTGTATTTATAAAAACTTGGGTCAATACCAAAGGTTGTGGAATAGGTTGATTTTTTAGATTTGCCTTTCAT
>OLIW01000127.1_pt1 | contig 93694 bp, 73 predicted proteins | sample 1601321 | NCBI WGS metagenome assembly OLIW01 (sample SAMEA2452114, study PRJEB22498) | human gut metagenome
TTATTCTCTTTGCCCTCTTTTTTTTCTCCCATTCCACAATCTTTGACGTAGAGCGTTAAAATCAATCCGCACCGCGCACGAACGAGAAAAAACGGGCAACTTTACATTTAATGATTTCTCAACATCCAAAACTTCCCCGTTCCAAAGATTGAAAATTCTCACACCGGCAATCTCTCGCCCTTTCCCATAATTGGAAAAATCTACACTGGCAGATGAAATATCGCGTGGGGATTTTCCCATTTCAAATTCGCTTTTCCAATCGTTGCAAGAATCTCGCACAAAAGCTAGAATTGATTTTTTCCCTTCAAGAGCGTAAACCCGCAAGCCTTTGGAATCTGCTCTGAAAGGCTTAAAATCCTGCCGAGGAATATCGATGCCTTCTATTATTTTCGAGAAAGGCTTCATATGGCGCCAATGTTTGTGCTTGAATATGTATTCGTCCCAGTGCCACATTTCCCCGGGACCGGCGGCACCGCAAAAAAACGGCGTATAAAAGAAGTCGTGAAATATTGCGCCGGACTTGTCGGCGTCATAATAGCGCCATTTCCCGCTATGCCTTGGCTGAACAGCCCCCGTCTCGGCAAGTAATATAGGCCTGTCAGATAGTATAGTGGACATCTGAAGCACAGCATCGGACGCCGACAAATCCGCGGGAGCTTGACATATGAAATATTCTGCGCCTTCGTCAAGATACCTATGGATAGCCGCTATCGCATTCGCTGTGCCGGAGTAAAATAGTTTGTAGGATTTCTTAGACCAGTCCGAATCAAAACTTCCGAAGCTATTTACAATAAGCTGTTTTTTGCAAACACCGGCAATTCTTGCAAACATGTATTCTTGCCAGCTCTTAACCGTTCTAGGATCGGCCTTTACTGTATTTTGTTCGTTCCAAAGTTCCCACGCAAAAACAGCGGAATCGTTGCCGTATCTGTCAAAAAGGGCTTTGAATCGGTTGAAATACAAGTCGCGCCCTTTTTGCGAGGAAAAAAATTCGTCCATATTCTTGAACTCGGAATCATATGCTGGACGCGAAAAAAAAGGAGAAACCGCCCCGCCTCCCTTCAAGTTCCTAAAATGCTCCAAACATATTTTGAGGCGTATTCCATATTTTTTTGCAAGCTCTACAACCCTGTCTATCCTTGCAAGTTTTACAGGATTGTAAACGCCTGCCTTTTCGTCCTCAATCTCATAAAACGGGCTGGAAACCCAAATGCGCGCATAGTTGCCGCCGTTTTCAGCCATATTTTTCATATGGCTTTCAATGTTCTTGAAACATTCGTCGTCCGACAATCCGGAAGAGTACTGTGGAAAACAAAGATTGTAGCCTATTGGAATATACGCAGAACCGTCGGAAAGCTCAAAATACCCCGGATTCTCCTGCGAAACTCTGACAAACAAATCTTCTGTGCCCCAAACGCAAAGCGGAACTGCAGCCAACATCGAAAACAAGCAGCCTACAAACAAGTTTTTCATTTTTGTATTTTATTAGACCAACTAAACATAGTCTAGCTTGAAGCCTAAAACTTAAATAGGCGCTACAATAAACTGAAGCTTTCCCCCCAAGCACACTATTGGCAGCATCGCAAGGCGACACAATCTACTCTCTTTGATTTTTATGGGAACAAGAAGTAAAATAACCAAACTCTGCCTTAAATTTTATCCGACGCCTAAAAACATAAATACTAAAACCTTGTATTTTTGAAGCGCATTCCTACAAGGATTTGTCGTCCCTTGACAACTTCTCCCTAACAGCCTGGATAATATATTCGTCGATGGTTTTTATATTTAACCGTTCCATATGCCTCATCAATTTCCTGAAGTCAGGCAACGACAGCTGAAGTTCAATAGAATCGGACATTATACGGGATATTAACGCGCTAGCGTAGCCAGGCAATTCGCCGCGCAAACGCCAGCCTTCTATAGTCTTGGGAGATACGCAACATTTGTCGGCGACTTCCTTTCTAGTCAGCCCCGCTTTTTTTTCGCCATTCCTCTAATTCGCTGTATCTCATTTTAGATTTTAACTTATATTCTTTTTTATTTGCCATTCAGGCAATATCAAACATTTTTAACTCCTTAAAATAGGGTATTATTATCTTGAAAATACCTTATTTTAAGGGATAATTTATAAATTATTAATCAAGTAAGCATATTTATTAATAAACGGAAAATTCCTAAAAACATTTGCGGAATTTTCAACGGGGAATCTAGCAAAGTTCCCGGCAATATGGAAAGATTCATAACTGATGCCGTATCGGAAAAAATACGGGCACAAAAAGGAAGTAAAAACAAAAAGCCAACTGAAACGGCCAGCAATGAAAATTCTTTCGTGCAAAGAGAAGTTCTTCTACCGTTGCATATACCCTACGATATCTTGAATGAGATATGCAAAATAGCCGAAGAGCTCAAGTGCGAGCCCGATAGGTATATAATAAAAATTTTGAGGGATGAAACTAGAGGCAAACATATAGGATTTTGCGGCGGCGAGAGAAAACCGCTTCGATGATTATACATTTATTTTTTATAATAGACACAAACTCACATACCATTGTTCTGAAAAAAGCGCGACTTTCATTTAAGCCAAATACATAAATAAAATTCCGCCATATTGCGGCAGAGCCGGCATATCGGCAAAATAGCCGCTCAGAATATCCGAAGGCACGCTCAAGGCGTTAACTAAAAATAAAAAAACGCTTTCAATAGCCAGATAAAAGTTCCGCCAAATACGGCGAATTCGCCTGCACAGAAAAGTTTCGACAATCCACCCTTATTTTGCAAATGATTGCGCATTTCAAAAACAATGCCAATGAAAGCTTGCCTGCCACAATTCCATCCGCTTGAACCGTTTTTTCCGCAAGGCGCAAAGCTGCTTATGCTGGGATCTTTTCCGCCTAAGACAAACAGATGGTCAATGGAATTTTTTTATCCGAATTTTCAAAACGACATGTGGAGAATTTTTGGGCTTCTATATTACTCAAATCCGCTGCATTTTGCAATCGCAGGGAAAAAAGCATTTGATAAAGACAAATTAATTGAGTTCCTATCTGCAAGGCGAATCGCCCTTTATGACACTGCCGTATCCGTAGTCCGCCTAAAAGACAACGCAAGCGACGCATTTTTGGACATAAAAGAAACCGTTGATATAGACTCCGCCATGGAGCAACTTCCCGAATGTACGGCAATCGCAACAACCGGGAAAAAAGCCTGCCAAGTATTAGCTTCCATCATAAATGCAAAAGAACCCCCAATGGGAGAAAGCACCCAAGTCAGAATCGGCAAAAGGAGAATCAACTTTTATAGAATGGCATCCACTTCGCGGGCATATCCAATGACTTTGCAGAAAAAAGCCGACATATACGCGAATATGCTGAGGAAAGAAGATTTGCTTTAACAAAAAAAACATCCTTAATCTATTAGCTTTACCCTGCAAATTGCTATAGGGACAAGGATGCATAAAGAAAGCCGAAGGCAAAATTTCTCGGAGTATATCGCCCCCGGAATGCGCACTGTCTAATTTAATCTTTAAAGGATTTCAATGGCGACTTTGGATTTGTTTTTAATCCGAATCAAAATGCAGGAATTTGGATTTTTACAAACTTGATATTCACAAGGGATGTTTCTTCCGCCAGATATACGTTATTGCATCTGCGCGCGAAACTGTAAAATACGGGGCTGAATATTGTCAGGACTTCGGAAGTAAAAGATAGTAAAAAATATTTGTTTTGAACCATTGCAATTGCCCAAGGAAACGTGGAAAAGCTTAAGGATCCGCCATATCCGGCTTGAATTCACAGCGGGAAACATCGCTTGGAAAACCATTTTGAAGCTTGAGGTATTATATGATGATAGATAGGCGAAAAAAAATCTCGCAATAATATTTCGGGCATTGCGCGCCTGCAACAACCGCATGCGGAAATATTGGCAGATGCAAACAAACTCTGTTTCCCGGCAGCCAAAGATTTCTCAAGAATTCCAAAACTACTTTATCCCAAACTTTCCGAAGCCGCTTAAACTAAACCGCCCTTTTAGACAGTTGTTCCCCTGACACGGCTTGACTCCAGACATTCCAATCTGACTTTTTTCAACGTATTGCGCAAACCGTCTTCAGGGATGTTTACTAGAGTTTGGATATAATTGTCCGTATAAGACAAATAATCTCCGTTTGCCAATTTATTTTCGAGCAGAACTTCCCTAACTTTTCCCAATTGCGATTTAAAAAATTTGCGTTCCACTTCCAAAGCCGCCGCGCGCAAATCGTCGGCGCGTTTCTTGCGCACGTATTCCGGAGGAGTGTTTTCCGCCATTGTAGCGGCGAGAGTTTTAGGTCTTGGCGAAAACGTGAAAACATGCAAATGCGTAAGAGGGCTGGATAGAAACGCCGACTTTGTCTCGGCAAAATCCGCGTCAGACTCCCCAGGATGCCCGCAAATTATATCTGCGCCAATCGATATGTCTGGAATGCGGTTTCTTGCGTATTCGACTATCTTCATAAAATCTCCAACTTTATATTTGCGGTGCATTACCTTCAATACATTGTCGCAAAGGCTCTGTGCCGAAACGTGAAGATACGGCGCCAAAATATGCGAAGAATCTCCCATGCGTTCCACAATTGCGCAAACGTCAAAATTCGGCGGCTCTATGCTGCCTATTCTCAAGCGCAACAGTCCGGGAATTTCGTTGAGTTTGTCTATGAGCTCAACAAGCCCACCATCTGGCGTGGAAAATTTCGATATGTTTATTCCCGTTAAAATTATCTCCCTCACCCCTCTATCGACAAGAACTTTTGCGTCGCGCAATATTTCCCCAAAACTGCGGCTTCTGGGAACACCTCGGGCGCGGGGAATTATGCAGTAGGAACACGCATTGTCGCATCCGTCTTGAATTTTTAGGTTTGTTCTGTCGAGTATCGCTCCCCCCGAAATAGATATCGATTCTGGGATTTCCGCAGTTGCGCCCAAAAATATTTGCGCCGCGCACCCGTCAAGAGCTGGATTTCTTTCTATTATGCTGACAATAGAAAGTTTTGACGGGTTGCCGACAACCCATTTCACGCCCTTAATTTCAGACAGATCCGACGCCGAAGTCTGCGCGTAGCATCCCGTGACGGCGATGCTCGCCCCGGGATTCTTGCGCATAAACATTCTTATAGCCCTGCGGGTTTTGTTTTCTGCAAGACGGGTAAGCGCACAAGAATTTACAATGCCAATATCGGCGCTCTCACCCCAATCTACAAGCGTCCAACCGCGCTCGCGCGCGGAGTCGGCGATTGCCATAGACTCGAACTGGTTGACTCTGCAGCCAAGCGTGCAAATTGCCATCCTGCGCTTCATTTGCAATACCCGCGCAAAGCCTACTTCTTTAAAAGTTCTAAAATCTTGCGCGCAAGATTGTCGAAAATATTCTCGGAAGACTCTGAAATCTTGTCTGTATGCAGAGACTTATCAAGGGGGATTTCCGCCAGAACCGGGACCTCCAGCTGCGCGGCGACTCCGGCAGCGTATCCTTCTCCGAAAATATATTCCTTTGAACCGTCTGGCATTGGGAAATATGCCATGTTGTCGACGACGCCCAAAACTCTAACGGAGCTTTTTTCAAAAATCATAGCCCCCCTAGCCGCCGTCACTGCAGCCAAAGAATTTGAAGTAGTGACAACAAGCGCACCGTCTAAAGGAACAAGCTGAACAACGCTAAGAACGGCGTCTCCAGTTCCTGGCGGCAAGTCCAGAACCATTACGTCCAGATTTCCCCACACCATTTCCTCGGCGAACTGCTTTATCGCGCTCGTAACCATGGGACCGCGCCATAAGAGAGGCTGGTCGTCGCCGACGAGCATTCCCATGGACATCACTTTTATCCCGCCTATCTGTGGCGGGATTATTTTTTCGTCCGGAGAAACTTCCGGAAAAACCCTCTCGTTAAAAAGAATCGCGGCGCTAGGTCCGTGTATATCGCAGTCCATAAGGCCCACGCGGGCGTCTCCCGGCTTGGAAAATATTTTTGCAAACGCGCGCGCAAGATTTACCGCAACCGTGCTTTTACCGACGCCGCCCTTGCCGGAAGCGACGGCTATTTTTAATTTTACGCCGGACAAAGTCTCCTTTTTAGGCTTCGGCGCCGGTATATTTTTAGCAGGATCTTCGGAGAGAAGAACCACATTAAAAACGCATTCGGGAAATGCAGACTTCAGAACGCCATTTGCCTGCTCTACGATTTTCTTGGCAAGCTCCTGGTCCCCGCCCGTAAATATCCGCACCTCTGCGGAATTTCCCTCAACCTTGACATATTTCACCATGCCAAAAGCAACTATGCTCTTTTGATACGGAGGGTAATTCACAGCATCAAGTGCCGCCAAAATTTTTTCTTTATCCATAACGCAAAATAATTTTTATTTAGAAAGCGCAAGTTTTACAATCTGTTCGGTTGTAGCGGATTCGCCCAACTTTGCGACAGAAGCGCGAACAGCCTTGTCTGCGTCTTGTATTTTAACGCCCAAAGCAACCAATGCGGCAACCGCATCCGAAGCCGGGCTAGCCGAGACAGTCGAATCGAAACTTCCCGAAACCGGAGAAATAGCCGCCCCCGAAAGCGTGCCCTTGAGTTCGAGAACCAGCCGCTCCGCCGTTTTCTTGCCGATGCCGGGGCACTTTGAAAGCGTTGCAACATCTCCAGATGACACTGCGTCGCGCAAGGTTGAAACCGACATTCTGCTCATCATATTGAGCGCGGTCTTTGGCCCTATTCCCGAAACTTTCTCAACCAAAATCTTAAAAAAATCCCTGTCAGCCGCCGCCGCAAAACCGTATAGGGCCTGTGAATCCTCGCGATATACGTCCAGAGTGTAAAGCATAACCTCTGAACCATTCTTTGGCAAACGTTCGGCGGTCGTCACTGGAATTTCAACTTCGTAGAACAGCCCCCCAGCAGTTTCCACTACCGCCTGAACGGGAGTGCTTCTTATGAGTTTGCCTTTTATAGCTGCAATCATTTCCTACTTGAAGTTCAAAACGTCTTCCATTCCGTACAAACCGGGCTTTGCTGACACCGCCCACTTTGCGGCGCGCAGCGCACCCTGCGCAAAGACCTTTCTGTCGGCGGCCTTGTGGGTAAGCTCCAGGCGCTCGCCGTCGGCAGCGAACATGACAGTATGGTCTCCAACAACGCTGCCGCCGCGGAGAGCATGCACGCCTATTTCCCCAACAGGGCGCTCTCCGACTTGCCCGTGCCTGCCGTAGCAAACAGAATCTTCGCCGACTCCCCTTGCTTGGCAAACTATCTGTTTTAGTTTTTCGGCAGTGCCGCTGGGAGCGTCTTTCTTATGCCTATGGTGCATTTCTACGATCTCAACATCGTATGATTCATTTAATATTTTTGCGGCAATAGAGGTCAAATAGTTTAAAAGATTCACGCCCACGGAATAATTTCCAGCCCATACAATTGCTATCTTATCGGTTAGCTTCAGGATGGCATCGCGCTGTTGGGGAGTATGCCCTGTCGTTCCAATTACAAGCGGCTTGCCGTATTTTGCGCACAGTTCGGCCAAAGCGGGGGTTGCCTCCCTAAAAGAAAAGTCGATTGCCGCGTCGCAACCGGAAATAAACTTCTCGGGACTGTCTCCGGCGTCGCATGCGCCGAAAATCTCGCACCCGTTCTCCGGAGCAGCCGAGGATATAGCCTGCCCCATTCTTCCCTTGCACCCGTTTAAAAGTATTTTTACAGCCATATTATATAAGCTCCAATTTTTCCATTTCCTTCTTTAAGACATCGAGATTTTGCGGCTGCATCCTGCACAAGGGCAAGCGCACAAAATCCGACGGTATGCGCCCGCATAAATGCAGGGCGGTTTTCGCCGGAACGGGATTAGGCTCTATGAAAAGCGCCTTGAAAAATCCGGAAAGTTTCTCATTCACGGCGCGCGCCTCGTCAAGCCTGCCTTCCTCTATAAGCTTTACAAAATTAGACATGGCTTCCGGTATTATGTTTGACGCCACGCTCACAACGCCCTTGGCTCCAGCCGACATGAAATCGAGAGTAAGCCCGTCGTCTCCGCTCATTACATCTATTTTACCGTCCGCGCGGGCGCACAGATCGCGGACTTTCTCCACCTTGCCGCCCGCCTCTTTCATAACGCAGAAATTTTTATATTTTTCACGCAAGCGCAGGGCGGTATCGTTTGAAATTTCTATGCCGCACCGGCCGGGAATGGAATAAAGCATTATCGGCTTGTGCGTGCATTTTGCGATTTCGCACATATGCAAAAAAACACCCTCTTGAGAAGGCTTATTATAATACGGGGCAACCACCAAAAACCCGTCCGCGCCGGCTTCATCTGCCTCGCGGGTTAAGTTCACGGCTTCCCGCGTGCAATTCGCGCCGGTTCCCGCTATTACCGGAACCCTGCCCGCCGCAAATTCGATAGTCTTTTTTATGACGACTATATGCTCAACCGGATCCAACGTAGGAGATTCGCCGGTAGTGCCGACCGACACCAATCCGCTTACGCCTCCCTTAATCTGCGACTCAACCAAACTTTCAAGGGCGTCGTAGTCCACGCCCAATTCCGTCATAGGCGTTACAAGCGCCGTCCAAACTCCTGAGAATTTTTGCATAACACCGCTTATTAAAGCAAAACAGTGGGCAGGCTTGCAACACTTTTTTAATTTTCAAAGCCCGCTCCCAGGCTATCGGGCTTGCGCGGCAGAATGCGTATAAATCCCTGTTTGCGCATTCTATAAGCGCCCGGCGGTACGCTAAAGCCCGCCATTGTGCACTTAGTCCGGCTATTCCCCTGCGGAAAAGCTTTTCTCGATGCTTTCCCAAACTTCGCGGGCGTTGGCGAACGACGCATGCACACGCTCAAAGACTATTTTTATCGTCCCCATAATTTCCTCCGCCGAAATCCTGTCTTTGGCGCCGGAACAGTTAATAAAATACAAGTCCATAGGCACTGAGCTGTCTCCGCCGGGCAAATAGTACTTCACATCGACCTTATATGCTCCCATATTTTTGTAGAACTTTATGCGCCTTAGAGTGTTGACATCTTGGGGATTGGGCTTTTCAACCTCCAGCAAAACGCCGCGGCATCCGCGATAGCGCTCCAAAATAAGCCCCAGCGACTCCGATCCAAGCCCCATCCCGTGCGAGCCTTTCTCGATTGCAAAATGGTCTAGCAGCGCAATGGATGTCTCTGCTACGACGTACGCGCAGAAATATCCGACCATTTTTGAGTCCTTCTCCAAAATGCAGCATTCGTAGTCCTTGTCCCTGCGCAGCGAGTCGAACGCCTGCCTCGTTTTCATTTCGGAGGCTGGAAATTGCGTAAGCATATCCGCATACATTTTGTCGAAATCCGAATCGGAGGCTTTTTTTATTTTCATGGTTTACATATAACTATATTTGCCCGCGCATGCAAATCGTTTCTTTACAGAATCGCCTTTTTGGTTCAATATCGATGCGTTTAATAGTTTTTTAAATAAAATGAACATAAAAAATTCGATAAAAGAGACAATCGGAGGCACGCCGCTTGTGCGCGCCGTGAAAACTAACGACACCCGGGCGGATATTTTATTGAAAGTGGAAAGTTTTAATCCATCCGGAAGCGTAAAGGATCGCGCTGCGCTTTTTATGCTTGAAGACGCAAAAAAACGCGGACTTATAAAAGAGGGTGGAACAATAATAGAACCTACAAGCGGAAACACAGGCATAGGGCTGGCAATGCTTGCGGCCGCAGACGGCTTTAAAGCCGTATTCGTAATGCCGGATACAATGAGCGTAGAACGCATAAAGCTGTTCAAGGCCTACGGAGCCGAAGTCGTGCTGACTCCCGGAGAAAAAGGAATGCGCGGAGCTTTGGAAAAGGCGGATGAACTGCACAAACAAATTCCAGGTTCTTTCATACCCGGGCAATTTTCAAATCCCGAAAATGCCCGCGCGCATGCACAAACCACAGCGTTGGAAATCTGGCGCGACACAGACGCAAGTATAGACTTTTTTGTCGCGGGAGTAGGGACAGGCGGAACTTTGAGCGGAGCCGGAAGCGAACTCAAAAGGCTTAACCCAAATGTGAAAGTGATTGCAGTCGAGCCCGCGGATTCCCCTCTCTTGTCCAAAGGCACCGCAGCCCCGCATAAGCTGCAGGGGATAGGAGCAAATTTTGTGCCGGAGCTGTACGACAAAACCGTCGTTGACGAAATTATAACTGTGACGACACAAGAAGCCGGCGAAAACGCGCGCGCCCTTGCCCAAAAGGAAGGAATATTTTGCGGCATATCTTCGGGGGCTGCAATGGCAGCCGCGCGCAAGATAGGCGCCCGCGCCGAAAATGCAGGCAAGACAATAGTAGTAGTTTTGCCCGATTCAGGTTCGCGCTATCTCTCAACCTGGCTTTGCGAGGAATAATGAAAATTACCTTTTTAGGCACGGGTACGTCTCAGGGCGTACCCGTAATAGGCGGCGACGCAAGCGGAATAGACTTGGACAATCCCAAAAATTGGCGGACGCGTTCGAGCGTGCACGTGGAATGCGGGGGAATCCATATACAAATAGACGCCGGACCGGAGTTTAGAGTGCAGTGCCTAAAGAATAAAATAGACTGGATAGACTGTTTTATATTGACCCACGGGCACGCCGACCACATAGCCGGAATGGATGACTTGCGGCGTTTTTGCGACCGGCTGCCGAACAACAAGCTTGCTGTGTACTCAAACGATTACGGGTTGGAACGCATACGCTCGATTTTTCCATACGCTTTAAAGGGCAAACCCACCGAACGCGGATATCCTTGCTTCGACATAAAAAGAATGCCAAATATTTTGGAAATGCCCGGCGGCGTAAAAATAGCCTCAACCCCACTGCCCCACGGTCCCGTAGAGACATTGGGGCTTGTCATAGAGTGCGGCGGCAAGAAATTTGCATATTACACAGACTGCAAGCGCTTGACTCCCGAAGCACTGGAATTGGCAAAAGGCGCCGACGCAATCGCGCTTGACTGCCTCCGCATATCCCCGCATCCGTCGCATATGAGCCTTTCCGAGGCAATAAATTCCGCAATGGAAGTCGGCGCGCGCGCGACATATTTCACCCACCTTACATCCCATATAGACTACGGCAAGCTGGAACCGAAAATGCCGCATGGCTGTCATATTGCCTATGATTCGCTGAAATTGGAAATCTGAACGAAAAAAATCAAAAGGCGCAATATTTTCCGGCGGCGATATTTGAAAATTTCCATGCGTTGAAATTTAATTGCAAGATTCCGCAATTGCTGCAATGCTGAAGCAAAAAATAAAATTACCATGAAAGCAAATCCATCCGCCCCCCGCCAGACATTAAGAAAACCGGCAGAAGACTGCAATCTTTGCCCGCCCCCAAAAACTCCGCGAGCGGCGGTTGTGCTGTCGGGTTGCGGAGTTTTCGACGGCTCTGAAATCCACGAAGCCGTAATTGCTCTTCTTAATCTTCAGAAACGCGGCGTTTCAACTGAATTTTTCGCGCCCGACACAGACCAGTTCGACGTTGTAAACCATTTGGACTCCATCGCCATGCAGCCAAGGCGCAACGCCCTTGTAGAGTCGGCAAGAATTGCGCGCGGAAAAATTCAGCCCCTGGCAAAATTCGACGCCGGGAATTTCGATATTCTTTTATTCGTCGGCGGATTCGGAGCGGCAAAGACACTTTGCACATTTGCATCGGACGGCGCGGACTGCAAAGTCAATAAACACGTTGAAAGCGCGATAGTCGCGGCTCTTGCAAAGAAGATATCGATAGCTTTTATGTGCATAGCGCCGGTAATCGCCGCAAAAGTAATAGGCGGCGGAGTAAAACTCACCATAGGAAACGATCCATCCACCGCCGCTGCTATAGAGGCAATGGGCGCAAAGCATATTGAATGCCAGGCAAATTCATTTGTCGAAGACAAAGCCAAAAAAGTCTATTCAACCCCCGCATATATGCTGGCAAAATCAACTCCGGAAATCGACGCGGGAGTCGGCGCCATGATAGACGCAATTTTAAAAAATGTTTAAAATTATTCAAAAACTGCGGGCATCCATCCCTGTACTATGCGCGGCGGCTGCGGCGGCGGCAATCTTTACCGCAAGCCGACAAGCTTGCGCGGCTGGGCGCGACACTAGAATGCTTCCCGGCACGGTTTCAAATTTTGAGCTTCCCAATTTCGACGAAAATAGCGGAATAAAAGAGTGGGAGCTGTTTGGGGACAAGGCGACCTATATCTCGGACGAGCATATAGACATCGACAACATGAAGCTCAACTTGTTTGAGGGAAAAGAAACCCCTGTTTTAAAAGCTGTAATGACCAGTCCAAACGCGCAAGTCAACGCCCCCAAAAAAGCGGTCACAAGCCTGGACAAAATATTTGTAAAAGGCGACGCCTTTGATTTAAGCGGAAAGAAGTGGAAATGGGATGGAGACAAAAAATTTATAGAGATTTTTTCCAATGTAAAAATTGCGCTCATCTCCAAATCCCCCCCCGACATAGATGTTGTCGCCGGGCTTCCCACAGACTCTGCATCGCCTGAACAATCCTCAAAACCCGCCATATCAACACCAGAAAAACCGACAGGCAAAGGATTGCCAGAAAACTCCGTCACAAACATATCATCCGACTACGCAAGCCTAGACCACGGCGGAAAGGCAAACAAATTCAACGTAAAAAATAATGTAGTCGTAAAAAATGCGGATATGAGCCTGGAATGCGACGAGCTTGAAGTCGACTCATTGAAATCCGGAGAAGAAAAAATTGGCGAGATACGCGCGCGCGGCAATGTAAGGATGTCAACCGACCTGCGCAAGGCGTCGGCCAATGCCCTCTCAATTTTTCCGTCAAAAAACGAAGCTGTTTTGAGCGGAAATCCCGAGATAGAGGACATATCAAGCAAATCAAAAATATCCGGCGACAAAATAATTTTGAACCGCTCCGAAAAATCGATAATTTCCCTGCCATCCGCCGATGGCAAAATTAGGCCAAAAACATTGCTCTTTGACGCTAAAGACGGGAAAGTCCAAGAAATATCAATACAAGCCGACGATATAAAAATGAGGACGGAGGACAAAAAAAGTTTCTTCGACTTCAAGGGAAACGTCAAAGTGTCCTCCGACGATTTCAGCGCGCGCTGCGACTCAATGACCGCAATGGCTGCGCCCGAAGCGGACGGCAAGACAAAAATTGTAAAAATAGAAGGCTCCGGCAACGTGAAGGTGGAAACCCCCAGCGGCACGGCAAAATCAAAGGAACTTGAAATAACTCCCGCAAAGTCGGAAATTTTGCTCCACGACAACGTTGTCCTAACCGACGCTAAAAGGGGATTCAACCTAAAGAGCAACACGCTTGTATTCGCAAGCGGCCGCGACGAGGGAGTCGCCCTATCCGACGGGAAAGACAAAAACTCCTATGTAATAACTACAATAACCGAAACGCCTTCCGTAGAACGGGCAGCTTCACCTTCAAAGAAAGCGGCGCCCACAATTATAAAAAGCAGGATTCTATCATTCTCGCGCGACAGCGAAGGCATCGCCAACCTGCACTTCCAGAAAGACGTTTCAATAAAGTCTGAGGAAATTGAAGCCTCTTGCCAAAAGATGGATGTCGTGGCAAAATCGAATAAAGGCAAAACTGACATCTATAAAATTGTCGCCTCAAAAGACGTCTCAGTTTCGCAAAAGGGCAATACCGCAACCGCTCAGCTTGCCAACATCTATCCGCGGGTGAATGGGGATAAATCTTCAAAAGAACCAAACAAAAGCGGGAAAGTGCACCGTTTCGTAGAACTGCTGACGGATGAAAAATCCCCCGAAATCAGGCCGGCAATAATTCTTCCCGCCTTGGGGAATATAGGATTAAACGACGAATACTCGGCCGAAAAGGCGAAATCCGAACCCACTGTAATAACCAGCGACAAGCAATGGCTAACGTCGTCTTTAGACGCCGATAAATACTATTTTAAAGGCAACGTAAAAGTGTCCGGAACCGACATGAACGCATCTTGCCAGAATATAGAAGTCACAATAAAAACCCAGCCTAAAGACAACAAGCGCGAAATTACCCACATTGCGATGACCGAGAACGTCAAACTTTCCCAGGGACTAAAAGACGCCGCATGCGGCCGCGCAGACATATACGCAAAAGAAGAAATGGTAGTGCTTTCAAATTCCCCTGTTGTGAGAAACCGCGAAGACAATACGCGCGCAACCGGGTTCAGAATAATATACAACCGCGGCAAGCAAAGCGCCACAATAGAGGCGGAAAATTCCGGTCAAATGCAGGAAGACAACGGGCAGTCGGATGCGCCCGCCCGTCCGACAGTGACTCTGCCGCCAATCGGCTCTTTCGATGGAAAATAATCTCATTATCAATTATACAAAACCATGCAAGAATTCCTAGAAACAGCGGTAAAAGTCGCAAAACTTGCAGGCGATCGCCTGCGCGAAATATCGGAGCGCCGCGTAAATTCGGACGCCGGCAACGATGTAAAACTCCAGGAAGATGTCGAGAGCGAAATATTTATACGGCGCCAGCTGGCCGCGACCGACATACCTGTTGTCGGCGAGGAGCAAGGCGGAGACCCGGACGTTCTAAAATCCGAAAAGCTCTACTGGATTGTAGATCCTATAGACGGAACTTACAACTATCTGCGTTCAATCCCGGGTGTCTGTGTAAGCATAGCCCTGATGAAAGGATGGAATCCCGTTGTCGGCGCAATATACGACTTCACCCGCGGCGAGCTTTTTGCCGGAGGCAAGGATTTGCCGTTGACTTTAAACGGCGCAGAGATAACCCCTGCCTGGGCCTCAGAGGTCGGCCAAGCAGTTCTAATGACGGGTTTCCCAAGCGCCACAGACTATAGTTCTGAAAATCTTTCAAAGTTTGTAATGTCCGCACAGAAATTTAAGAAAGTGAGAATGTGCGGGAGCGCGGCGTTGGCAATGGCATGGGTCGCATGCGGCCGCGCGGACAGCTATAAAGAATCCCGCCTATATCTTTGGGATGTGGCAGCAGGCCTTTCGCTAATGGAATCCGCGCGCGCCGCATATGAACTGACGCCTCTAAAAATAAAAGAAAAACCTTTTTGCATTGAAATCAGGGCGGCAAAAAATCGCGAATTTTTCGTGGATTAACATATCGGGGTAGTTTTATGAAAAGCCAGAAATTTATATCGCACCTCTTCCGCAGGATAGAATGGAACGACATAGACGAAAAGTATGTATTGCAGCTGATACAAACTGCGCGTGCTGAAGACATCGAAGGAGCCGGACTTAAAATATTGCCCAAGACTCCGGCCGATATTACGACGCGGACTCTAACCCCGGATGTCAAATCGTCCGTAAGACTCTCCGCCCGAAAGAACATGACGGTTTGCGGAATGAAGCTGGTTCCTATAATACTAGACGTCTACAAATCCGCATCGGACGGCGGAGAATGCGTTTTTGAGCCTTTCTCAAAAGACGGCGATAAGGTTGAAGCCGGAGCCAATCTGGGACAGATACACGGATCAGCCCATATAATACTGCAAGCCGAACGCATAATGTTAAATTTCCTGCAACGGCTTTCCGGCGTAGCCACAGCGACATCCGAGTATGTCGCCGCGCTGGGAGACTCTCCAACAAAATTGTTGGACACAAGAAAAACGACTCCCGGACTGAGAGTCCTTGAAAAATACGCATTCGCATGCGGGGGTGGATACAACCACAGAATGGGATTGTTTGACCGTGTAATGCTAAAAGACAACCATCTAGCTGCGGCATGCGCAGTTGACGGAGAAATGCTGGCTAATGCAGTCAGAATGGCTAAAAGCAAAAATCCGGATGTCGCGGTGGAAGTGGAGGTAGACAAAATTTCCCAAATACAGCCCGTTTTGGAAGCCGAAGCAGACGTGGTAATGCTGGATAATTTCAGCCTTGAAGACTTGCCCAAAGCTTTGGGTATTATAGGCGATAAAGCTTGGACGGAAGTATCCGGAGGCGTGACCTTGGAAACACTCCCGAAAATAGGAAAAGCCGCTCCAGATTTTGTTTCAAGCGCTGCTCCGGTACATTCCAGCAAATGGATAGACATAGGCTTGGACGCAATATAGCAATAGCCGTTTTCTTAGCCAAAAAATTATAATAAAAACGCGGTAATTTGTATAATCGCGTTTTTACACGCATATATATTGTGGAGAAAATCCTATTTGCACGCATATGCAATATTGTCTATTATGATTATTCGTGGGCTAAAATTAAAGACGAGCCTTTGTCCGACAAGCTGCTATAATAAGAAAATATGCAGCTTTGCAGAAAAAATTCCCTTCAATATTGAAAATTCATTTTGCGCCCACCAGGAGCAATTCTGATTTTAACAGATTAACATTGGGAAGGTTCAAGCGAACAAAAAAGCTTTAACTACTACTAGAGTTAAGCTCGATACAATTGCTTCTCCATAGGCAATGGGAATTTTTCTGTTTGCAAAAAAAATTCTGCGGCGAATCGGATATTTCGCAAGAAACGATAAATCGCAACCGGCATTTGATAAGATTTACCCGCGCATTTACGCCCCAGATAAATATGGCGTAAAAACCGCGCAAGCCATGGCATAATTATCGCAAAATTCGCATAACACATAAAAAAAAGACGGCGCAGTTTTAACCTCGCCGCCCATATTTTAAATGCTAATTAGCAAGTTTACTTGGTGCCGAACTTGAAGCGAACAAACACCTGCTTGTCGCCAGTCTGCGGAATTTCAACAGCGTAAATGCGGGCGTCGGAAGTGACCTCCACAAGCGACGGCGAAGCAGAGACATCTACCCAATTTTTCATGTCCGTGCTATATTGCACCCCCACTATTGCGTCGGTCACATATATAGCCACAGGATATTTTACAACCGTTGAACCAGCAAGAGTCTTTGTGATTGAAACTCCGCTCTGCAGAGAAGTTCCCTGGCTCATTGCAAATATGTATTTTTCTACATTAGTCACGCTTGAGCCAGACGCGGTTAAATCTCCGGAATCCGCCGGCAATCCATTGGATTCCGCCCATGTCGCGTAAGTTTCGCCAACATTGAGCTTTATTTCATCAGAAGATGCCGAAACAACATTTGTCACTTCTCCGGACGCGTCTGTTTCAGCGACCGACACTATGCATCGATAAAGCTTGTCCGAATCGGCGTACGAAGACTGCTTAGTAAACGACGCTGATGTCGCGCCTGATATGTCGTTCCATCCGTCTGTTTCAGCTGAAGCTAGAGACATCTTTGACACCGCAGCGGCGGGATTCTTTTCCTGCCACTGGTATGTAGCATCTTCTGCGGAAGTCAACACGCTCATCGTGACAGGCGTTCCAGACTTTACCAAAGTAGGCGCCTGAGTTTTAACCTTTACCGTTACTACAGCCAAGCTTGAATACACATATGATATTCCGTTGTCTGCCTTGCAATAATATCCAACTCCGTTATCGGCGATATCCATCGTGTAAACGGTCATCGACGGTCCTGTAAAGTTGCTGAGTTTGTACTCTTGCCCATTGCGGTATTCATACCATTCGTATGTAATATCAGGCTGTCCTTGAACATCAAATGTTATGGTGACATTTTCGCCTTCATAAACAGTTTGCGACTCTACATCGGCGACAACCTGCAACGGCCATTGGATAACCAACTGCGCGCTTGCAACGTTTTCTGCCGAAGTTTCCGGAGAAACAAACGGAGTTCCGGCATTGGAAACAACACACGCATAAGTGTCGCCGTTGTTTTCATATTGAACATTTCTAACTTCCAACAACGCGGATTCCGCACCGTCAACAAGCGTCCAATTGGACTCTCCAGCCCTCTGTACATACCACTTGTAAGCCAATGGGCCTTCACCCGTAGCATTGGCGGTGAAGTAAGCGGTCTGGCCCACATTGACAGTTTGGACTAGCACCACTCCTCCCTCTGATGGGAACTTGGCCTTGGCGTAAACTACAACCGACATTGAGCCCGTCGTCACTGACATCGCCCCGTTGCTTACAACACAGCGATATACTGAGTTATGGTCGTCAAAATCGAGGAGATTTATAGTTAGAGAATTTCCGTCTATAGTGTATTTTGCGGGATCCCCTATGACCTCCCAAGTATTTGTCTCAAAGTCATAGCGCTGCCACTGGTAAGTTGTGTCGGCAGTGACATTGGATACATCGAATTTTATGGTGACGTTTGCGCCTTCATAAGCGTACGTATATGTCGGCACATTCGACACATTTATGGGATCAACTACCGTAAGCGTTGCCTCTCCATATCCGAAGACCTCTCCGCGGTCGGAAACTTCGCACCTGAATTTATCTCCGCTCATAGATTCATCTACGCTTGCGATAGTGTAGGTTGATGCCGTGGCTCCGGCTATATCGTCGTAAGAATCTGTCGCGGAATTGTACTTTTGCCATTGATACGAAAGCTCATTGCCTGTGGCTGTTATGCCGAATATCGCGGCAGATCCCGCAATGGCATAGACATCGTTGCAGCTCACTATCGAGGGAACTACGTATATCTTAGTTATTATGTCGTCGGAAGTGGCAGAAATTCCCGCCCCGCTTACGACGCACCTGAAGGATGCGTTGTCATATTGGGACTGAGTCACATTCTTTAATGTAAGCTTGTTATTCTCAATCACAATAGAGGATGTAGCCGTGAGGTTATTCCAAGTGCCTGTTCCATAGTTAAACATCTGCCAGAGGTAAGAAGCACCATCAGGCGCATTTTGAACGTCTATCAATATTTCGACATCCTCGCCGACGTATCCTTCCACCACTTCCGGACTGTCTATTACTATATTTCCGACAACATTCAGAACCGTCTCTGAAGATCCAAATACTGTTCCGCGATCGGACACAATGCACTTATATACATATCCGTCCATCGACGGCGTTATGTTGTCGATAGTATATGTTGCCGAATTTGCGCCAGCAATATCTTCCCATTCGGAACCGCCGTTCTTGGAAACCTGCCACGCATAAGCAAGTTCAGTTCCGGTGGCTTCCACGGAAATAGTAGCGCTTCCGCCCACGACTCCGGAGACCTCGCCGGGATACGAGAGTGTCGGCTTCGGATATACAACCACATTCATTCCGGGAGTAGTCACCGTATTGGCGACGCCTTCCACCGTACATGTAAATAGCGCGTTTAGATCGTCAAGTGTCGCGGAATTTATCGTAAGCGACGCACCGGAAATCGTATAGCGCGGATCCGAAGTCACATCAACCCAAGTTGAAGTGGAATAATCAAAGCGTTTCCATATATATTTTGTAGAATCCGTGGCATTTGCCACATCAAACTTCAACACTATAGATTCTCCGACAACGCCCTCAACATATTCGGGAACATTCGATACTTCAACTGCTTCGTAAACATTGAGCACCATTTCCGCGGAATCGAAGTATGTATTTGCCGAGTATACCAGGCATCTATATCTTGAGCCGTCCATATCTAGCGCAACATTTGCTATGACATACGTTGCAGAAGTCGCCCCGTCTATATCCTTAAACAGGCCTCCGTCATATTTTTGCCATTGGTATGAAAGATTCTGTCCGGCAGCCTCTACAAACAGCTCGGCAGATCCGCCAGCTACGGCGTTAACAAAATCCGGAGCATTGACTATTTCATTCTTTGGCAAAACGTGCAATACAGCTCCGTTTGTCGCGCCGGCATAAATATTTGTGCCGTCCGCTGCAACCGAGGTTAATTTGCATCTAAATATGGCATTGTGCAGAGAATCGTCTGCCAACACCTTCAAGACCGATTCTTTATCCGAGCCGTCCAGACCCGTATAATCGGTCCAGGTAGCTCCCATATCGTAGGATATCTGCCACTGGTACGACATATTTCCTTCTGTCGAGGCCGAGCATTTGAATTCCACTACTTGTCCGCTTACTTGAGTTTGCGGTTCGGGATTTTCCCTTATCTCAACCGCCGCTCCGACAGATATCTTTGCCGGATCAGAGAACGCAACTCCGCCATCATTTACGATGTAGCAGCGGTACATATTTCCGTCCATTGCATACGAAGTTGATATCGAATATGTCTTCGAGTTTGCGCCCTGAATATCGCGCCATGTATTACCGCCGTCGGTCGAAACCTGCCACTGCACAGTTTCCCTGCCGCAATTATATTCGACGGCAAACGACGCACCGGCATCCTCAATCAAGCTTAAGCTTTCTGGCTGCTTTGTTATTACCGGCTGCTTCAAGACCTCGAGCTTTACGGCGTTGGAGTAAACTATATTCCATACGCAATCGGCAAATATGGATTCCTTCACAAAATAGTTATAGTATTTTATGCGGTACATATTGCCGTTGAGTTCCGGAGTGACTTCGTTAAACGACAAAGTATCCGAATGCTCTCCAGACAAATCTGACCATGTTGTTCCACCGTCGGTCGAGACCTGCCACACGCTCGCGCGGGAAAGCAGGATATCGTTCGAAGGAACAAGCGCGTTTACACCGTCGACGTAATATGTATAGATGTTCTTTTGGAACTCGTCAGACAATACCGGAGTCGTTGCGGCAGACTCAAACACCACATTTCCGTAATACCCTGAAGAAACAGATTCGGGCTGTTTTAATATCTCTATTGCCGGAGTGGTTATCAAAGCCATATATTTCGTGCTGACGTTTGTTGCGCCGACAGTCGAATTTGAAGCCAAAACGAAATTGCTGTCCTCGTCGGTGACACTGTCTTTGACATACGTCTTGTCCGTCGCGCCGGCAATCACTGTTCCCGTATACGTAAATTGCTTATTGGCATCCCTTATTGGCAAGTTCGTTTCGGGATCGACCGTAATTTGATACTTGGTCCAAGAATATGTCATTGTATCCGGGCCTATATTTGTATTTACGAAGGTCGCGGGGCTCTGGGTCTGGTCCAAAGAGTCGTATTTCGACGAGAACACAACAGTATCTGTCGTGGCGTAATTTGCCATTCCTGTCACGAGGGTCATCGTAATGGGCGTTCCGCTCACGCTAGCCGACTGCCCCTCCATGCGCACTCCGTAATAAATTTTGCTTGTGCCATAATTTATTACTTCTTCTGGCGTAAGAGTAATTTTGCAAGTAGTACTGGTCGTTGCGGGCAGCTCGAACGAACTGTTGCCTATTTGGTAGAAGTAAACCAGGCTTGAGCCGTACGGAGCAGCTACTTTAAAGGTCATTTCGGCGGAGCTATCGCGCGAAACTGTAAACGACTTTAGCGGCTCTATTATCTGCAACGAATTGTATATATTGACTTTGTATTCCTTGGAAGTGGCCTTGCTGTCGGCTCCGTTGGAAACAGCGCAACGGTAAATCGCTGAAGACGTCACGGAATAAAGCGTCAACTTGGACGACCCTGTTTGCTTGGAAACCGAGTTCCAAGTTTTGCCTCCGTTTGTGGACACCTGCCAATCAAATACAAGGTTAGAAATATCGGAAGGCTCGCCGATAGTGGGCTCGATCGTCACAGTGGATCCGTAAACGGCATTGATTTCATACGCTGAATCATCTTCCTGGTTTATTGCTATTGAAACAGGATTTACCACAGTGAGATGGGCTGCCAAGGACACTAAATCAACTCCGTCGGCAACCGAAGTCGCTACGCATCTGAATTGTGCGCCGTTATCGGCAGAGGACGCAGTAAATTCATAAGCGTATGAGTTTGCCCCCGCTATATTGGACCAACTTGAAGATCCGGAACTCATCTTTTGCCACTGGTATGAGACATCTCCCGACACGGCAATCATAAACGATACTTTGCTTCCCGCATCCACCGTCTGCGTTTCGGGCTGGAATATTATCTTGGCGGCCGTGTCGATTTCTATCTGGCCCGACAGCGACTTTACCGAATAATCCGAAGTCGTTATAACACAGCGGTATTTGTAGCCGTTGTAAGAGACGGAGACATTCTCAAGGCGCAAAGTTTGCGAAGTTGCGCCGGATATATCCGACCAGTTCAAACCGTTGTCAGCAGAAACCTGCCATTGATAAGTAAGAGCCGATGCGAGATTTCCCACTGAGAATTCCGCTGTGCCCAGCTTTGTTTCAGGATTCAGCTCAACATTGCAAACTTCGGGCGAAACTGCAATCGAATCGCTCACAGTCAAAACTGCTGTATCAGTATAAATTGTCTGCGCGCGGTTTGAAATTCTGCAGCGGTACAGTATTCCGCTGTTCTCCTCACGCTGTTCAACTAACTCTAAAGTGGAGTTTGTTTCATCTTCGATATCAGTCCATTCATTGCTCTCATAGCTGAACATCTGCCATTGATATGAAGTGGCCTCGCTCGGATCGGACTCGCACACAACTTCGAACACTATATCGGCGCCTCCCGGCACGGTTGTGTTTTGAGGAGCCGACTTTATAACCAATGCGTCTACAACTTCGAGCGTAAACGAATTAGACTGTATTTGCCCGTCGTTTGCCGTTATTACGCAACGGTACTGCGTTCCGCTCATGCCTTTTGTGAGATTTGACAATTGCAAAGTTGAAGAGTTTGCGCCGGCTATATCGGCCCAAACATTTCCGTCCGACGAAGACTGCCATTGGTAAGACGCCGACTGCACCTTGGCAACAGACATGCTAAAGTCGCCTCCAACATATCCCTTCGGCATCGAAACAACAACTTCGGACGGCTCGCACACCACAACGCTGGATGCCGAAGACACAACACCCATGCCCGCGTTGCTCACATAGCAACGGTACAAGCCGTTAGATGAAAGCTGCGAATCCAAGACCAAAACCGGATCATAGCAGCCGACGGACTCCCACTGCCCTGTGGCTTCATTGTACTTCTGCCAATCGTACGTTAGATTCTTCCCTTCGGCTTCAACAGTCAAGGTTATGCTTCCCGCGCCTACATAAGTCAAATAACTGGACTGCGGGTTTACCTTTATCTCTACCGACGCCACCACAACCAAATTAGCGCTTTCAGTAAATACTTCCGAAGCTTCATTATAGAGGCGGCAGCGGAACATTGTATTAATGTCTGAATCCAAGACTGTCGGGAGCGACAGTTTTGAAGTCGCCGTTCCGACATAGCGGGAATCGGTTATCTTCATCCATTCTCCGGCAGAATAATCAAAGTACTGCCATTCATACCCGATGGCTCCGTCTGCTACAACTTCAAACTCGGCAGAATCTCCAGCCAACACCTCTTGCGTTGCAGGCTGCTTGGTTATTGATATAACCGGACTTACGCCTAGCTCAACAACATTGGAAGACGATTTGCTACCCATTGAAGTTGCGGAATCGCACCTGTACATATACCCGTTCATTGATATGGACAAATCCGCCAAAACCAACTCTGTGGAAGTCTGTCCCTGCAGAGCCTCCCATGAATTGCCGCCGTCTTTGGACACCATCCATTGGAGAGTCTGGTACTGGCTCATGGCGTTTGTCACCGCGAAACTTACCGTGTCGCCTTCAAGAGCCTTTATGCTTTCCGGAGAAACAACCGGAGTCGGGAATACGCCGAGCTGCATAACCGGGGACGTCACTGTGAAATATCCGTTTGTTATTTCGCAGTAGTACACTGCGTTCATTAAGTCCGCGGAAACATTTGTGAGAGTAAGCGTTCCCTCTTCTGCCGGCAAAACCTGCCACGATAGCCCGTTGTCGTAGCTTACATACCAAGTGTAAACCTTATTTTCACCAGCCACATCAACAGAGAATGTTGCCGTGTCGCCTTCAAAGACCATCTGCGACCCCGACGACGAATTAAACGTCAATTGCGTGCGCACTGCCAACGTTACGGGATTGGAAATTGCCGAACCTCCCGGATTAGACACTATGACCCTATAAGAATAGGTATTCATAGCCATTGTGGGAACAAATGTATATTGCGGAGAATTTGAATTTGGAATGTCAATCCAGAGAACCGACGTCCTCGTTTCCTCGGAGAACTCGCTCTTGGGAGCTCCGCAGCTTGGGCATGTCCAATCGTCCGGCAAATCGCTCCATTTTACGGTTTCATACGTATCATCGTACGTGTAGCCGCATGTCGCCCCGGATTCTAGTTCATGCCCGCAGACATGCACCAAATATTCAACTGGATCATCGGAATCTTGATACTGCCAGAGGTACGTAAGAGGTTCCTGACCCTCCGCACCGACCGAAAGCGTAGTCTCAACGCCGTCTCCGACATACACAGTCCCTAAAAGCGGGCTTCCGTCGTCTATCTGGCGGGTTATTACAACCGACTTGTAAATCCAAAGAATTGCCGGATCGGAATAGAACGGTATGCCCATATAGTTGTAGGCAACGCATCTAAACTGGGCGTTTAGATATTCGTCGGACGCGGTAAAAGTAAGCGTTTCCGTCTTGTGGCTGCCGTTCGGAGCGATAAAGTCCGTCCATTCCCAACCATTAAACGAATACTGCCATTTGAATGTGACGCCCGACTCTGGGCAATAAGTCTTAACTTTAAATTCAACAGTCTCTCCGGTATAAACTTCGCACTTCTGAGGCTGCTCAATGAAAGTGACTCCGCGCGACACCGTTAATGAAACTTGGTTTGAAGTAAGCACTCCTCCCGGATATGAAACCTCGCAATAGTACAGCCAACCTTTCATGGCGTATTCGGCGCTTACCGTATAAGTAGGAGAATTTGAATTTGGAATACTTATCCATGACACGCCGCCATCCGGGCTGTAATACCATGTGTATGTCAACTGGCCCCCGTTTACGACTATGTTGAAAGACGCTGTGTCGCCCTCTATCACGGAAACATCCGCAGGCTGCTGCACTATTATGGGAGTCGGGCTAACAGTCAGGGTTGCTATTCTTGAAGATACCGTCATGGTTGAGGCTGGATCTAGAGGATCGCTCGCGTTTGAAACCTCGCACATATATTTATAGCCGTTATAGCTAAACGGTATATCGTTAAGCGTCAGAGTCGAAGAAGTAGCCCCGCTAATCGGCTGCATATTTGAATCTGAGCCGTCAACAGAAACATACCACTGGTATGTTATTGGATTGTTGTTTTCAACGGACGCAATAACGTTAAATGTCGCCGAACCATACAACCCGACGCTTACGTCGGCCGGATTATTTTCATCCAATATAATTGGAGGCCTTATATAGAGGAACACAATATTGGAATATGTCGTGCCATAGCTGTTTTTAACAGCGCAGCGATACTGTGTTCCGTCTATTTTTTCGGAAGTTTCAGTGAACGTTGCCTCATTTGCCCCAGATATATCGGAGAAGCTTGTGCCGCCGTCCCTGGAACGCTGCCACTGGTAAGTTATCGGTTCTGACCCTACGGCGACCAATGAGAAAACAACATCCTCGGACGATCCCTCTGAAATATAAACATTCTTGGGCTGTGTGACGATATTTGGCTTTGTATAAATATACAGTACAGCGGATTTTGAAGTCTTGCTGGCGCCAGAGTGAACAACCTGGTTGTTTTCATCGTACACAGCGGACTGCTTAAAGTTGAATACTGCGGATGCTCCGTCAAAAACCAGAGGATCGTATCCGGTAGATCCCAACTCGCCAACGGGGAAAGTGACAGTGACAACATTTTCTTCAGTGCTGGTATCCTCAACTCTGAAATAATAGTCTGTATCTCCAGAAGAAGTCGACATTTCAAAGTTGTAAATAAGAGGCGTATCCTTATAACATATGACCTTCGCGGAGAATGTGAATGTGCCGTCTCGCGAAGTAGCGCAATCGACCGGATCCTGAAGGATATAGAGAGTATGATACGCATATAGCGGCGCGCCTTCAGAGAAGGTCGGAGAACCTACCGCATTTAGAACTGCGCAGCGATAAAGAGTTTTTCCGTCGCGAGTATCGAGATTGAAAGGCGTGGTATAAGTATAATAATATAACCTGCCTTCTTCTGAGTCAAAATATCCCTTTTGCCCCTCGGTCACATTAGACCAACTTGCTCCGCCGTCTTTTGAAACCTGCCAATATGCGTCAGCGGAAGTCCCGTTCTCAACAAGGCAGGTAAATGTTGCGTCTGTCGAGCTTATTACCAGCTGCTCTTGGGGATTTGCCAAAATTACTGCAGGAACACCAACAACCACAGTCGCCGCATTTGAAACAACCGGAGTTGTAGTAAGGGGATTTGTAATTTCGCACCTAAAGAATTTGCCGGAATAAGTTGTATCTGCAACAAATTCATATTGGGCGGAAGTCGCTCCTTCAATCTTAGTCCAAGTTATGCCGTCCTCGGAAAAGTACCATTGATATTTTAAGTTGCTGCCCGTAGCATAAACAGAGACCGTCGCCTTTTGTCCGTTATTTGTCATGACATCCTGCGGCTGTGTGACAATGACAACTTCAGACAAGATGTCTAATTTGTACTGCGCCGACGTTTTCTGAGATTCTCCAACCCCGGCTGTACACTTATATATAAAAGCGTTCTGATTCTCGGGGTCGCCGGCAACGAATGAATATGTGTCGGAAGTTGCCCCGCTAATCGGGTTGAATGTCGCTCCGCCGTCGGTAGATTTATACCAAACTATGGGAGAGAGCGTGGTGGAAACTTTCAATGTCACCGTGTCTCCGTTCTTAACATAAGTAGGAGTGGATATCATTTCCAAAACATCGGGGATGTATTCCCATCCGATCTCATCGCTGACGTATTGAGCTCCAGCCAAAGACTCTTTGCCGGTAGTAAGCTCCACTATATAAATGCAAGACTCGTCTTCCGAAGATGGCTTTTCTTTTATATAAATGTGGTCAGCGCCCATCTTGTAATTCTTGAAAAGAAGCTTATTGGACTGCCCCTTTATGCTGTCCGACGTGCTAAACGACTCAAATGACACAACCTGGTTTGTATCGTTGTCTCCAAAATCTATAACCGCTATAGTTGGAGCCTTGCCAAGCCGGGAAACCGTAAGGGCGCCAAAAGTCTGGGAATTCCCGTTCAACTCTAAAGTTCCCGCTATATTGTCGCATTCATCCATGGTGCTCACGCCGCGGGAGCCGTAAACCGGCTGGGGCATTGGGGTGCGGAATTCAACCGCCGTATTGGATGGAACCTGGTCGGAATAATCGTATGTAAGCACAGCGCCGCGCTCTATTGCAAGGGAAGGATTTGCGTCGCTTATAACCGTTGCGCCATTCTGTTTTGCGAACCTTACGCGCGTGGAAACTATGGCGTTTTTAAAAGTGTTTGTGCCTGAACCGCCGACAATTATTTCCGGATACGGAAATGCGCTAAGAGAAGAACTGAACTGCATTACATCCGCCACATAAGACGATTTTTCACGAAGCTCGAGCGTCTGCCCTGTTCCCAGCAAAGTCGAATTTAAAACAAGGTTTCCGCCGGTATGATACCTTGTAAATGCCTTTGATACCTCAAAAACCATCCCGCTGGCTTTTAGCTCCGAATAGGACACGCTGCCGTCGGAACCTTCGGTATAGTCAGGAAGCGTCAAGTCGTTGGCGTCGATAGTGCCGGACGCCTCGAAAGTCATCACTCCTTGGGAATTATTCTGCACCCCAGCCCGCTTATATTCCCCAGTAGCGGAAAAAACGAGGTTCAAATTTAAGAAAGTATCCAAATACTTGGAAATCCTACCAGTATAAGAACTATTAGTAGGATCCATAAAACTGCCCCTGGACCCCCTTAACGACTCAATACCCAGAAGGCTGAATCCGAAATCCATATAAGCCGGATCCGAACTCACCATTATTTCAAGATTCTTATTGTCTATGGACGAAAGTGTCGAAGGAATATTCCAGTGGTTGTTAAAAGAAAAATAAGACACCCTAAGCGGAGCCGAAGAACTTACGCCGTCAACATAGACGTAGCGGTCCATATCCACGACAAGCTCTGTATCGGTGACGCCGTTGCCATTTTTGGACCCATACCCCAAACCGGTTCTATAAAGAATATTATCCGCCTGCCCCGGAACGCCGTTTGTCCACCTGCCTTCAGCGCTCCAGACATTGCCGGCGCCGCCAAGCTTAACGTCTTGATATGCTCTTCGCTCGCTCTCTATTATATACTCGGGCGTCGCGGCAAAAGACGCCAACTGCGAGAATATAACCGTTGTAAACAGTGTGCTGAAAAGAAATTTTTTCATCGGGTATCTAATTAAAGTGCTGGTGCTATTTTTGGGCGCAATAAGCCCTTGCATATAAAAAGTCTTTATTAGAATCCTACATTCAAGATTGTCTTCGTCAACGCATTTTTATCACTTTTTTTAAACCTCTCCTCGAAAAAGAATCTACATTTCCGCAAAAATTTATAAAATTTGTCTGGATTTTTTAAGGCACTTAAAATTTACTAGTGCGGATTCTATAGCTATGCCATACATAACAATTTTTTCATCTTCTTCGATCACGGATTATTTCGCCCAATCAAATCTTGCGGGACAAATAATAGTTATCTTCTTGCTGGCTTTCAGCGTGCTGGCTTGGGGATTGATGTTTTGCAAGAATTCCGACTTAAGCGCGATGGACTCGTCCAACAAAGAAACCATGCGGAAAATATCAAAGTCTTCTTCGCTTATAGAAGCTGCTGCAGCTAAATCCCTCCATGGGCCGTATGCGGTTCTCCTCCGCGACGCAGTTGAGGCTTGGGGCAGGTTCGGAATGGGCGCAAACGAGTCCGAAAGCGACAAGGCAGCCCGCGCAAATTATGTCGAAAATTCGCTCCAACGCGCCATATCCAAACAAATAGTGAGATACGAGTCGAAAATGGTTTGGCTGGGTACAATTATCAGCGGAGCCCCATTTTTAGGGCTGCTCGGAACAGTGTGGGGCGTTATGGACTGTTTCGGTTCTATGAGCGCCCAAACGTCGGTCACACTGCAGCAGCTTGCTCCCGGAGTCGCAGGAGCCCTTCTTACGACAGTCGCAGGGCTTCTCGTCGCAATTCCGGCGGTGTTTGGATACAACTACCTTACTTCGCGCGCGCGCACAATGTCGGCGGAATTGGAAAACTTTGCAAGCCTTCTGGCGGATAAAATAGAGCTTGAATCGCGAGAGGCGTCCATAGCCGAATCGCGCGAAAAACCCGCCGAGCGCAAGCCCGTAATGGCTTCAAAAGTAGAAGAAACCCCGCGCCAGACAAAGGTTATAAACTTTTCTCTAGAAGACGATGACGAAGACACTCCGACACCGCTGAGAGATTTCGACTAATATGAAATTTAGAGCCAGAAGCGGCTTGGCCGCAATGACAGAACTCAACGTCACTCCGCTCATGGACTTGGCGTTTTCGTTGCTTATTATATTTATGATAAGCACTCCGCTATTGGAGCAGACAATTCCCATCAATCTGCCGAAACAAGAGGAAAACCCTTCAAACGCCAGGCCGGAAATAGAATTCCAAGTAATATCGATAAATGCAAAAGGCCAAATATATTGGGGGAAACAGCCCGTTGACATGGTTGAATTAAACAGCCTTTTGGAATCTATGTCGAAAATGCCCGATCCCCCGGCAATAAGTTTCCGCGGAGATTTCAGCCTGCCGTACCAGAAGATAGTCGACGTTATCGACGCCATTAAGAGGCATAACCTCACGAAACTGCATTTGGACACAGAAGTGCGCTAACCGAATATGTCCGAAGACAACACAAAGTTGGGTTTTTCTTATTCCGTAGCCCTGCATTTGGGCGTGACGATAGCAGCAATTGTATCCGTATTTGTATCTTCCCTTTGGCAAAAAGACGAAATAGAGCCTCCCAAGCCGTTTGAGCTGGTCGAGCCTCCGCCAGAACAGCCGTTGCAGGAAAATCCCCAACCCGAACCTGCTCCTCAAATCACACAGCCCAAAGTCGAAGACTTGGATCCCTTGGATCCCTTGGATTTGCCGGAGCCCCAACCAGAGCCCGAACCTGCCCCCCAAAAAACCGAGCCGGAACCCCAACCAGAGCCTAAGGCCGAACCTAAACCTGCCCCGAAGCCAAAGCCGAAACCCAAGCCTGCGCCCAAAAAAGTCTCTTACGCCGATTTTATAAAAGAAAACCCAAAGACGAACCGCCGAACGCAGACCAGAACAACCACGCACAGGAATGTAGTTGCTCCAAAGATAGAGGCGGTGACAACAGCCACCCAGAAAATAGCCTCGGCAAGAACAGGAAGCCAGCAAAGCAACGCTGCTTTGGCCAACGCAAAGCAGGCATATTTGCAGCTGATACATTTCACGGCAAAACGCAACTGGGTCGCGCCGGAATCAACTGCGGGAATGACGTTCTCCGCCCGCATAGCATTTAATTTAAGCAGATCCGGGGCAATAAGCAACGTCAGAATAATTCAAAGCAGCGGAAACGCCGATTTCGACAAGTCCGTCGTAGCTGTCCTTAATTATATAACTCTTCCGCCGCCGCCCGAAGGACTCGGCGAAACTATAACTCTCACATTTGAAACGGAACTTTAATAAATTCCAAGGCAACATTCTGCGCCTATAAAACGCATATAGAAAATATACTATAAGCTAAACCTTTTAAGTTCGTCGGAGGAAAGTTGCATCGCAATTATAAAAATGGCGTCTAGAATCTGCGCCCCGCATAAGCTAGGCCTTTTCACATGTAAAACATAAATCAGTTAATCTATCGCCTATATGGGAATACACTTATAATTTCCGGGAACGCAATAGCATTGCAATGCATACATAGCCAACACAAACTTCCGCATCCAGCCGTATAAACTAATCCGCGTGCATGCGCAGATTTTATTAATTCACATTTCCCATTCCGCAGATTTTTGTTTATTTACTTGCAACATTGCCAAGGCCAATAATGAATTTTGGACGTAAAAATCAAAACCCGCGCAAAAAGATAATATGCACAAGATGCGAATAAGACATATGCTTATATTGCTATGCCCGATTGCTGCGCTTTGGCTATGGGCGTTTGTCGTTGAGCCGTATTTCGTCATAGTCGACGAAGAGGTTAAGATTTATTCGCCGACTTGGGATGAAAGATTAGACGGCTTAAAAGTGGGAATTTGGGGCGATATCCACGGAAGGGGAATCCCTTTTGAAACCTTCCGCATAGAAAGGCAGGCGCAGAAACTAAACTCTCTAAATCCAGATATAATTTTTCTGACCGGCGACTACATAACAAGAAGTTATTTCGGAAAATCCATGGACGAAGACGCGCTAACGGCGATTTTATCCAAACTCAAAGCTCCCTACGGAGTTTACGCCATAATGGGAAACCACGACTCGTACTACAGCAAGCACAAAGTACGGAGATTGCTTAGAGCCGCAAATATCGACGTAATAGAAAATTCAAACCGCAAAATAACAACTCCAAAGGGCGACTTCTATGTTGCGGCAATAGCAGACCCCGTCACATCTAGCTATTCCTACCGCGCGGCGTTTAAAAAAATTCCCAAAGGCGCCCCCGTCATATTTCTAACACATTCCCACGACGTGATACGCGAAATTCCGGACGCCGCAAGCGTATCTTTTGCAGGCCATACCCACGGGGGGCAAATTAGAATTCCGTTTATCGGGCCGCTCGTAACGCATTCGATATACGGCCGGCATTTTTCCGACGGGCTGGTCCAGTATGAAAACAGGCTGATATATGTAAATATAGGGACCGGAATGAGCAGATATCCAGTGAGATTTCTATGCCCGCCCACGATTACGCTTGCAAAAATCTACAAGGGAATGCAGTCTAAGTCAGAGCCCCAGCCAAAAATTATAAAAAAACCGGCGCTAATTAAAGACGATAGTAAAATTATTTCTCCGCAATATGAAAAACAAAGTTCTAGCATTCCTACTGCCGCTGGCAATCGCTTCGACAGCCTCGGCCCTCCAAAGAAACTATTTTAGGGGCGGAGACAACTTCGGCGTAAACAGCGACGTCGCCACCGTGTTCGATTCTGAATACTACGACAATATCGTAAACAACAATCCAATTTGGGATTTAACTTTTGAACAGTGGTACAACGGCCCACACGCACTTGGAGGATTATGGGGCGGAAGAAACTCCCTTGACGACATGGGAATTGTGCCGGTATTTTCCTACATCGGAAACTTCGCCGCAAATCCGGACGGCGGCAGAAGCCGCGGCGCAAGCCTCACAAGCAGCGTAAACCTTGGGCTCGGAGTGGACTTGCAGAAAATAACTTCTTTAAAAGAGCTTGAAGGATGGAGCATCGGCAATACCTGGGTGTGGAGATTTGGAGACAGCCTTACAAAAGACCGCATAGGGAATACCTTTAACGTCCAGCAAGATTATGGCAGCCAAACAATACGTTTGCACTCCCTATTTCTGCAGTACATCAAGACATTTGACGAAGACTGGCAGCTGCGCTTAAAATTCGGGCGTTTTGCCGCCGGGGACAATTTCTTGACAAAACCCATTTACTGGCTTTACCAAAACAACGCTTTTGACGGAAACCCCGTAGGCATATTCAACCAAACAAAGTGGTCGGCATATCCTGGAAGCACTTGGGCGGCGGCGGCACAAATAAAATATAAAGATGGACAGTATTTTAGAGCCGGAGTGTTTCAAATCAACACCGACAGGCAGGATTCCGTAGGCATGCACGGGCTTGACTGGTCTTTCCACGGAGAAGGCGTAAATGCCAACTTTGAAGGGGGATGGGACATAAACCACGACGACAGCGGCCGCTCTCCGGGAAACATCTCTGTGGGAATTGCCGCCGATTGGTACAACGCACAGCATAACGACAACCCGTCCGCATATTCGCCTTTCAACTGCACCGTGTATATTCAAGCGGACTATATGGTTTACAATATGGGGTTCGTAAAACAGGACGAGCCTTATTACATACCCCGAAAAGGCGAAAAATATCGCGACTTAAGGGGAATTATTTTATGGGGAGTTTTCCAATACGACCCTTACGAAAACCTTGCATATATGCCTTATTTTGCCAACGGCGGAATACTGTTCAATGCGCCATTTAAATCGCGCGCCGACGACGTGCTGTGCTTTGGAGCCGCATACGGAAAATACTCCGCAGACCTCCGCGACAAAGAGCGCGGGTCTTATGAAATCGCCCTCGAGTTAAATTATAAACTTCAAATTAATAGATTCTCCTTTTTGCAACCCAATATCCAATATATAATAAATACAAAAGGCGGCGAGTATCCCAATGCGCTTGTCTTGGGTATGCAATTCGGCTTAAATCTCTAGATTTTCTTAAGGGTAAAAATTCGAGCGGAACCCGCACGCATGTATTTTGTGGCTAATCTCTGCCATAAAAATGCCAGTTTCGGCAAAAAAAACTTGCAATGAAAATAAAGATAGGTTCTAATCTTTCACTTTAAATTTCGGCGTGGTAGCCAAGTGGTAAGGCAAGGCTCTGCAAAAGCTTCATCGTCGGTTCGATTCCGACCCACGCCTCTTTAATGCGGCCGCAATTTCAGATAGATTGCGGATTTTTTATTTTCCATGCGCGCAAACTTTTAAGCATGGGCAATCCATAATTGCTATCGGAATTATCGGGAAATGCAAAATGTGGCAAAACCCAGCGTCTATAAATTTTAGCTCTGCGATGGACGCCTCGCAAATACGCATTCCTCCATTGAATTTGATCGCATGATTGAATTTCGACATAAAAGGAACGCTTCAACGCACTTCAATATTATTTGCCCGCTACCTCTTTATCCAACGTAAAATGGAACATTGAAGCCAGATTTTTGACAAAATAAATATTGAATAAGAAAATTTTTACGATTACTTTACCGTTAAACATTAATCACAAAAAATATATATGAAAAAAATAATGCTTATAACGGCAATGTTGTTTACGTTGTCGATTACAAACGCCGAGGACAAAGTCGTGACCTTTACGCAGATTCCGCAATCAGCCCAGGAATTTACAAACGCTAATTTTAAGGGCAAAAAAATCGCCTCCGCGCAGATGGAGACAAGCCTGTTCGGAGCAATCACAGACGGATATAAAGTTGTCTTTACAGACGGAACCGAAATTGAATTTGACAGCGACGGCAACTGGGAAGAAATTTCGGCAAAAACTTCCTCCGTTCCATCAGACCTTATCCCAGAAAAAATCACAAAATATATTAAAGACAATTTTGGAGGCTCGCCTGTCGTCGTATTAAAGAAAGAGTCCAAGGGGTTTGAAGTGGAGCTTGCTACAAAACAGGAACTCAAGTTTAACAATAATTACATATTTATCGGCTTGGATTAGAAACTCAATTTTATACGCCGAAGAAAAACCGCCCATTGCTTAGAATATTTCGGCTATGGAGCGGTTTTTTTTATGCAATAAAAGCGCGCCTACGAAAATGCGAAAAGCATATCTCAACCATAAGAAAGCAGCCAGCAATTTGTAATATTTATATTTCTTTTACCGCTTTTCTTTCTCTCTTGCATTTTATCCCCTAACTTTACCCTGATTAAAAAAACCGATTCCACTCTCCCTACAATACTGAAAAGCGTTAATTTCAAAAACACTTGACTATTTTTGGGATTTTTTTTGTTTTTATTCGATTATGAAAAGAGAGTACTTAGTTCCGCAAAAAGAATATAAATGGATTCCCGGGGACTGCCCTAAAACCGACGATGAGATTCAAGATTTCTTTAATTCTTCAGAAATAAACGAATTAAAAGAGTTAATATGCGACCTTGGAAGGAGGTCGTACGGAAAAAATTTTAACGATGGCAACGGGGGAAATTTCTCCGTGAGAGTCGGCGACGACATCGTTCTTTGCACTCCAACAATGATATCCAAAGGCTCAATGAAACCTTCGGATATGTGTTTTGTGAACATGAAAGGCGAGCAAATCGCCGGGAATAGGAAGCGCACAAGCGAAGTATTGGCACATTTGGCAATAATGCTGCGCCAACCGCTTGCGAAGGCTTGTTGCCATGCGCACCCGCCGCACGCTACTGCCTTCGCGCTGGCGGGGAAAAAACCGCCGCGGAATGTAAACCCTGAAACGGAAATATTTATAGGAGATGTAGGGCTTGCCGAATATGACACTCCAGGAACCCAACATATGGCCGACATCATTGGCGAATGCGGAATTAAACACGACTGCGTTTTTATGTTAAACCACGGAGTCATGACTTGGGCTGCAGATATTGAGACGGCTTTTTGGAAAATGGAAAATGTTGAAGCGCACTGCTACACGTCGATGTTGGCGATGCAAATCGGCGGAGTAAAACAGTTCTCGGACGAAAAGGCGCGCGAGCTTCTCCCAATAAGGGCAGCTTTGGGTTTTGTAAAACAAGACTAATAAAAGCAGCCAAAAATCTTTTTAGTCCGCAAAAAGAAACCGCCTTTAGCCGCTGCCGTGCAAAGGCGGTTTTATCTAACCTCCAAGCTGTTCTCAAACCCATCCGTATAGGAACGACCTCCGCAATCCGAGTAGCCCCAGCGCGCATAAGGCTAAACCTTCCCCCGCATGCAAGCCTGCCGCTTCTTTATTTTGCAAAAACCTGAATAGATTTATTTGCCGCGGACAAAATTGCAGTTGGACTGTATATTTTTAAGCCATGCGCGCACTCCGCTTTGTCCGTAATATTCTTCAAAACCAAGCTGAAGATATAAACTAAACCTTTTTTTAGCGGCAATTCATTGCCGCTGCGCTTTGCTGAAGACGGCAAATATCATGTGCGCGGCAACCTTTGCCGCCTAGAAGTAGCTCTGCAGTTTTTTTAACCGACACGAGTTTCAGCCCTCCCGTCCCATCAAGTTCTTGCATTCACTAAATCCCTTATTTTGCCCAAGCTGAGGCTTGGGGTAAAATGGAAATATTCCCAAATGCTTTCTTGATACAAAAACAGCAAGGCGCAAACAACTCCGGCGCAAAAACTATGCGTCTTTTGCGTATTAGAGAAATTTCAAAACAAAAAACGCCCCAGCCGCATCTGCAACAGGGCGTTTTTTATAATTTTGCATCGGCAGTATTTTTAGGCTCTCTGCCCCAACCCTATTATGAATGCGGAACAAACCAATATCAGTATCCCCACCCATAAAACGCATTTTGTGAGAGCTCCGCTTCCTTTCCATTCGCGCAATCCCAAAGCCCAAATAGCCGCAAAGACTATTATAAAGGACATATGCAATGACCAGCTGGAAAAGTCGTACTCCTTGCCTAATTGCGTAGTTCCCATTCCATAAAAGAAAAACTGCCCATACCAGCATACTCCCGCGACTGCGCACAGAAGGAAATTGGCTATGCCCATTTTCTTTCCAGCCTTGTAGATGTCGCCCAAGCTTTTATTGCGCAAAATCATATACCCGCATATCAAGAAATTGCTTATGAAGCCGCCCCATAACGTGACTACTAGAGTGGCATTGTTCTTAAAAAAGTCTGCGGACTCCGGAGCAAGAGCCCCCGTATCAACCGCAATTTTGCGAGCAGCCTCGGCAATAGGTTCTCCCATGCTCAGAGAGAACGCGAATCCGGCGCTCAATATGCCGGAGATAACCGCCACTATGATTCCCTTTGCAAGATTGAACTCAGGCAATGAATCATTCTTTGAGCAATCCCTTTCCTTCAGCACTCCCGCAATCCCGTTTACTACTATCCCCAATACTCCGACAACCACGCCCATCATGACGATTTGCCCGCCTGGAGTAGCCAAAACATCCAAGAATTTTCCGCCAACTATAGGAGGTATGAGAGTCCCAAAAACAGCGCATGTCCCGAGAGCCACCGCAACTCCGAGCCCCAAGCCCAAATAGCGCATAGAAAGTCCGTAAGTGACGTTTCCGAAGCCCCACATGCCGCCGAAAAGAGCCGTGAGAAAAAGCACAGAAATATCGGTCTGCGCTATTGCAGAAAACCATGTGGGCATAGTTATCGCGGCGGCGACCATCGGAGTAAGGAGCCATGCAACAAGCCCCATAGCCAGCCATGCCACTTCCCAACTCCACTTTTTTACGAATTTTATCGGGACATAAAAAGATGCGGACGCAAAACCGCCTATCGCGTGCAAAAATACTCCCAAAAGCGGATTCATACTAATACTCCTTTCAACAGACTAGCGTTTGGACAAGACTTTTGCTTCGTATTTCTTTATTGAGGAAACCATTTTCAAGCCAGATAAAACACCCGAGCGCCTGCAGTATTCATCCCAAACATCAGACGCTGGCAAATTTCGAGATTCCTCTATGAGCGCGAGCCTCTTGCCATAATCGCCTTCGTTCTCCGCCGTGCGCATCATTTCAATTGGCTCAAGCAAAGCGCAAAGCAGGCATTTGCGGGCGGCTCGCATTCCAATCGCCCATGCGAAGATTCTGTTTATGCTGGCGTCGAAGAAATCCATGCCGATATGGACCTTGCTTATGGCGCCGCAGCGGACAACCTCCTGCATTGCGGACAAAGTAGCGTCGTCGGAAACCACCACATGGTCGCTGTCCCAACGGACGCCGCGGGAAACGTGCAGAAGAAGCTCCGGAACGAACATCAACATTGAAGATATCTTGTCGGCAATGGTTTCGGTCGGATGGAAATGCCCAGAATCCAAAGTCAAGAGCTTTTGATTTTTGACGGCGTATCCCATAAAAAATTCGTGAGAGCCCACGACATAGCTTTCACTGCCGATTCCGAATAATTTGCATTCAACGGAGTCCTTATTGTATTTCGGAGATATTTTTGGCGCGAAAATCTTGTCGAGCGAATCCGCCATTCTTTCTCGGGGAGCGGCGCGGTCGGCGGGAAAATCTTTCATGCCGTCGGGCATCCAAAAATTTGTTATTGCGGTTTCGCCCAATGCCTTGCCGATTTTTTCGGCTATCTTTCGGCACGCTATTCCGTGCTCAATCCAAAATTCGCGCACGCCCTTATCGGAGCTAGACAGTGTAAATCCGCCGTTGGCCAAAGGGTGCGAAAAGAAAGTGGGATTAAAATCCAACGCCATATTTTGGCTCTTGCACCAGTCCACCCATCCTTTGAAATGCTCGAAAGATATTTCGTTGCGGTCCACTTTTTTGCCGCCGAATTCTCCGTAAATGGCATGCAGATTAAGGCGTGTCTTCCCGGGGATGTATTTGCGCGCCTCGGCAATATCAGCCCTCAACTCTTCGGGATTGCGCGCCTTGCCCATAAAATTGCCCGTAGTTTGAATTCCTCCGCCGCTCAACGAAGAATCAGGGGATTCAAAACCGCCAACATCGTCTCCCTGCCAGCAGTGCATGGAGAGAGGAATCGAATCTAAGATTTTCAAAACTTTCTCCGTATCAACGCCAAACGCGGCGTATTTATCTTTTGCTGTATTGTATGCTTTTGCCATATGATTTTGTTTTTTTTAAATTTTACGAAATTATTTTAAAGCTCATTGTTCTTTGCACTGTTGCAGAGCAAACAAATAAAATTCCAACAAAACTAACAAATTTCTGCAAGAAAAATTTGGCAAAAAAAGGAATTGCCTTTTAGTGAAATTTTTGAAATGATAAAAACAATGCAGGTATATGGCCGTAGGGGTGAAATATATTCTACCTCCGAGGGTTTGTGTTTTATGAATGCAAAATACGGTTGTCTGCGTAAAGGAGGTTATTATGGCTAAAGCATCAAAATTTCTAGTAGTGCCAGACAAATTTAGAGGTTCGCTCTCTGCGAGCCAGGCTTCGCACGCGATAAAGATGGGAATTCTGGCGGCCAATAAAGACGCGCATGTTGTGGAATTTTCAATGACCGACGGCGGGGACGCATTTGTTGACACAATCGCAAAAGCCAAAAAGGGCGCAAAAGTAATCCGCCTAAAAACCATAGATCCCACGGGGCAAACCCTGACGGCAAAATGCGCCTTATTGGACGAAGACACCGCGCTTGTAGGACTTACCGAAGCGTCTGGAATAAATCTGGTCTCCGATCCGGAACGCAACCCGTCAAAACTCACAAATATAGGCACTGGACAGATACTGGCAAAGCTGGTTGAGCGCGGATATAAAACCATAATAGTCGGAGTGGGCGGAAGCGCGACCAACGACGGCGGCATAGGCCTGTTGATTCCGCTAGGCTTCAAATTTCTCGACAAAGACGGCAACGACATAGAACCCAACGGGGCGGGCATTGCAAAGCTGGCAAAAATAGTACCTCCCGCGGCAAAGATATCCACAAAATTTATAGTTGCCACCGATATTTCGACGCCGCTTCTGGGAGAAAACGGAGCGGCCTTGCAATTCGCAGAACAAAAGGGCGCCACAAGAGAGGAGGCCGAACAACTTGAAGCTAATATGAAGCACCTTGTCGACGTAGCCCAAAAGAGCTTTGGCAAGAGCCTGCATGACGCTCCCGGAGCGGGTTCGGCAGGCGGATGCGGATACGGATTAATGACATTTTTAGACGCCAAACGCGTAAGCGGTTTCGACCTCTTTGCAAAATACGCCGACCTGGAATCCCATATAAAATCATGCAACATTCTAATAACCGGCGAGGGCAAGTTTGACAAAACCGACGCCCAAGGGAAAGGCCCATACGCGCTTGCGAAACTTGCTGCAAAGTACAAAAAGCCAGTATGGATTTTCTGCGGCTCTGCTGACGTCACAGACAAAGACTTGGCGGATATGAAACTATCGAACGTAAAAATAGGGCAAATACTTCCGATGGCTCCAAACATGGTAGAAGCGCAAAACCGCGCCCCAAAGTTTCTTTCCCATTTGGCAAGGGACTTCGTAGCAGCATTAAAATAAATACAAGAAAATACATATGAAGCGCATACTATCCTTTATATCAGCAATAGCAATATCGTCCTCCCTTGCCCACGCCGGCGCAGGACTAATGGAAAAACCGCAAGACTATGTAAATATACCGGAGTTAAAAACATATTTGGCAGATATAGACGTGGCGGCTGAATCGTTCAAGCTGCACAGGCTCGACACAAAACACTCAGATATTTACGCCCTAGACGGTAAGACAATGATAGTAGCCTATGTAGTGCAAAAAAGCAAAGCTCCCGAAAATGAGAAAATGGGAGAGCGTTTTGCATATTGGAATTTATACAAAGACACTCCAAAAAGGCTTGAATTTTCCTGCCCTGCTACTGGAGAATTCCGATATGTCGTATTGTACCGCGGATTAATACCGGACTTTGAAAAGTCTTGTATTTTAAAACTCGTAAAGTAGGGCATTTTATAAATACCATCCTAAAGACCGCCGCAAGCGGTCTTTTTTTTTGCATGCGGGAAACTTTCAAAAGTTTCCAAAGTTAGTTTGAAAGAAATACGCTTTTCCTATAGACTCTGCCTCCTATGCAAAAACAAGAAACAAACAAACAAAATATAAACCGGAGGCGCCCAAATGGATGCTAATACAGTTTTCGACGCAACTAGCGCCATAGGCAGCGCAGGCGCGGGATTTTTCGCCGCAATTATATCGCAAATAATCAAAGCTAAAATGGAACACGACGAAAAAATGATAACTCTGCTAGGACAACGCGTTGAAATAGCCGACTCGTCCGCCGACAAAGCCGCCGCCCGCACAGGCGACGCCGGAAAGATAATAAGGCGCATGATTTACTTCGGGTGCGCATTCACAATAATAGTAGCTCCGTTTATATTTGCGTTTTTTAGTTCGATACCCGTTCAAGTCGAAGAACGCCGCATAATAGGCGGTTGGCTTTTTGGATTAATTCCTGAATGGTCGTCCACGTCTTTCCATGCGGTTCAGGGATTCTATTTGCCGGACTCAATCCAAAAGGCGTTTATATCGTATCTTATACCGTTTTATTTGGGGCGCGGCGCGGCGTCTGTTAGATAGCACAGCCACTAAAAAAAGCGCATAACATTCTGGCTCCGCGTTTTATAATCAAGAAAAAGCGCGGAGCTTTTTATTTTGCAACGGCTCAAATCTTAATACAGTCCGCTAGGTTGCGGAAAAAATGACCGCTTAAGGATTTGCGTTATTTGTCTTTGTTCAGGCATGCAATGCGCAAATCGCTTCCCCGCCCTGTCTTCAGTATCCATGGCATTTTATGCCCCAAGAAAGCCCATTCACCAACGGCACGTACCATTCAATATCCAAAGAAAACAGCGATATGCTAGCGCGCGATAGACAAGGGCCTTGCCAAAGCCGTCGCCGATTTTTCTTACTAGAGGGTTTGAGAAATCATTATGGGAGATATAAAGGAAACAATTTTTGGCGTTGCATATTTTATGTCGACTAAAATTTTGCTTTAAATCCGCTTAATATTTTAGACTAAAACTGCCTGTCGCTTAGGTTGGGGGTGCATAGATTGGATGAGGGTGTCCAACTTGGATTTTCCGCTGCTTCAACAGACTTAGGTTCCGGCTCTTGCAGGGCGGGTTTTGCATCCAAGGAATATGTAATACTATAACAACTTAATTTAACAACTATTAGTGCAGCACCAGATCTTCAGCAATCTTCAACTTTTACAAATCTCGAAGTAGGCGTGTCGGCTTTAGACAGTTCCGATGGAGGCCCTTCAAAAACTATCTTGCCGCCTCCCGCCCCTCCGACAGGCCCCAACTCAATAAGCCAATCGGCAAATTTTATAAAATCCGGATGATGCTCTATTACTATCACCGTGTTTCCTGCGTCGCGCAATTTAAAGAGAAGTTTCAGAAGCTTGTCGATATCGTCCCAATGAAGCCCCGTTGTTGGCTCGTCCAAAATATATAGAGTCCGCCCCCTCGTGCGGCGGGACAGCTCCAAAGACAATTTTATGCGCTGAGCTTCCCCGCCGGAAAGGGTATTGGCAGGCTGACCTAAACGTATATACCCAAGCCCGACATCCTGCAATGTTTTAAGCTTGGACACGATTCTCGGGTGCGCCGAAAAAACCTCCAAGGCCTCGCTAACCGTGAGATTTAAGGCATCGGCTATATTTAGATTTTTGTAGCGCACTTCAAGCGTTTCGCGGTTGTAGCGTTTCCCTTTGCAGCTTGGGCATGTTATGTAAACTTCTCCGAGAAACTGCATATCCAACATTATGGAACCGTCTCCCGCGCAATGCTCGCAGCGCCCGCCCTTAACATTGAAACTGAATCTTCCAGCTCCATACCCGCGGGTTTTCGCAAGCGGGCACTGGGCGTAAAGCTCGCGCAAAAGGTCGAATAGTTTTGTATAGGTTGCGGGATTTGAGCGCGGACTCTTGCCTATCGGAGACTGGTCAACGCGCACGCATGACGTAAAGTTCCCAAGGCCCAAAATTCCGCCGTGCGCTCCGTCTACCTCCTTTGCTCCGTTTAACTTGCGTGCTGCGTGGCGCGCTAAAATATCGTTGACCAAAGTACTTTTCCCTGAGCCTGAAACGCCGCAAACGACTGTAAACAAACCTATCGGGAATTTTGCGTCAATATTCTTTAAATTATTTTCCCGAGCGCCTTTCACTGTAAGAAATTCTCCAGTAGAAAACAGCTGTACTCCCGGTCTGGATATTTGCGCCCGATGGGAAAGATACAAACCTGTGCGGGAATCCGGAGATTTCATGCAATCCTCTATGCTTCCGTTAAAAATAAGATTGCCGCCCCGTTCTCCGGCTTCGGGACCTAATTCGACAACCCAATCGCACGCCCTTAGCGCGGCTTCGTCGTGTTCGACAAGCAAAACGGTATTTCCCTTTGATTTCAAACAGCCGAGAGCGTCTATAAGCATTTTATCGTCCGAAGGATGGAGACCGATTGTCGGTTCATCCAGGACGTATGTTACGCCCGTCAAATCCATTCCAAGCTGCGTTGCAAGACGTGCGCGCTGGGCTTCGCCACCGGAAAGCGTGGAAGCCTCGCGGTCGAGACTAATGTATGATAGCCCTACTCTCTCCAAAAAGCCAAGCCTGTCTCTCAATCCAGTCAAAGCATCCTTTACGGGATCGTATTTCTTTATTTCAAAGAGTTTGTTTACAAAAGCGCGGGCATTATCCACACTCATTGCGCAAAATTTGTCATAGGACACTCCTTCCACCAACACATTTCTCGTGCGGGCGGAAAAGCGCGAACCTCCGCATGACGGGCAAACTTTTGAAATTTGAAATACCGAAAGCCTAGCGCGCAAACCATCGCTCGGAGTTTCGCGGCAGGTTCTGTCAACGTCGGCTAAGACCCCGCCGAAAATACATGGCTCCGGCCTTCGGTTTCCGCGGCGAAGCTTGAAAAGAAATTCGCGTTCAGGATCTCCGTATAGAATGGTATCGCGCACTTTTCCCGGCAAATCCCTCCACGGGACGTTTGGATCAAACGGCAGCTGCTGGGAAAGCTGCCGCAAAATGGCGTTGCGCTTTATTATCATATTTTTTGCGCCTATCCTCCAAGCTTTTATGGCGCCTCCACGCACACTCTTGCCCGGGTCTGGAACGGCGAGAGACTCGCTAGCACACATAATTTTGCCGATTCCTCCGCACTCCGGACATGCTCCGTCGGGATGGTTGAAAGAAAAATTTCGAACGCTCAACGGCTCGTAAACAGTCCCGCAAGTCTGGCAGGCAAAGGCTGTTGACAGAACAAGCTCTGAATACTCGCCGCCATTTGAATAGAGAGCAACAGCCTTGTCTCCGCCCTCGCGCAACGCAAGCTCAAGAGAATCGGCAACCCTCCCGCGGGAAGCCGAAGAAACAACAAACCTGTCCACAACCAAATCAACCCCGACATTTTGCGAGGGAGAAATCCCCGAAAAAGCCTCCTTTTCCGCAGCGGGATCGTCCAATTCCACAATTTTCCCCGCTATGCGGGCGCGCTGCCAAGCGCTCAGCCTAATCGATTTGACAGCATCTTTCGCCCCGGCAAGCCTCCCAAAGTAGCGCGGAGCAAGCAAATATACTCGGCTTCCCGCAGGCAAATCCATTACCGCATCGACACATTCGTCCAAGCTCCTGCGCTCTATTTTTCCGCCGTCCTTGGGGCAAAACTGATCTCCCGACAAGCTCCAAACCAGACGCGCGTAATCTGCTATTTCCGTTAGAGTTGCAAGGGTGCTTCTTGGATTCGACCCGAGAGATTTGACCTGTTCTATGGCGATTACAGGCGAAAGCCCCGTTATAGATTCGACCGCAGGTTTGTCAATCTGGCTCATAAGCCTGCGCGCGTCCGCCGACAAGCTTTCCATATATTTGCGATACCCTTCCGCATAAATCGTATCGAACGCCAACGACGACTTTCCCGAACCGCTCCTGCCTGTAAATGCAACCATCAATCCGCGCGGTATTTCAAGGCTTATATTTTTTAAATTGTGCTGGTTCGCACCTGTAATTCGTATAAAATCAAACTCGCCCCGCCCGATATCCGGCTTGGAGCGGGCATCCGGTGCGAACCGCGCGGCTCCGCAATCACCCCCGACGCGGGATACCTCCATTAAATCGGATTCAGAGCCGCATCCCTGAACCTCCGCGTTTACTCGCCTGCAATCTTGCTGACGCTGTTCATCGCCAAGCCCATTGCCGCAGCCTTTTTTGGGAAACTTCTTGCCGCTTGAGGAAATTTTTTCAGCCCCGGATATTTTCTTTGCAGAAAGCTGAATGCAATCCGTTTCAGAATGCAAATTCCCGGTACTGCCGGAGGAAGGCTGGCATCTTTTCTCTGCCGCGGGCGCATTGTCGGCGGAGGATGCGCGCCTAGGCTTGGCGGATTTGCCCAGCGGCGCGCCCTTCTGGCCTGCGTCGCTGCGCGCGGCAGAAGGCGCTTTCGGCGTGCGGCGAACGACCGCGGCGCGCAAAAGCTCCAGTTTTTGTTTGTCAGACTCGTTTGAATTTGTTTGCATTTGCGAAAGCTTATGTGGATTATCTTTGACAAATGTTGAGCGGTTTCCAGAAAAAAGTTTCCGGAGCGGCAATTGCCTGCCTTTCGATTTGCGTCATAGCAGCGTTTGTCGTTTTGATTTTTGTTTTGCTTGGAAAATTTCTAAGCGTATTCGGGGCGGTTGTGCTTCCGGTAATTGTCGCGCTCATAGCATCTTTTATAATAAGCCCGATAGTTGATTTTATATCGTCAAAACTCCGCATAGGCAGAACATGGGCTTGCATCTTGGCGTTCGCAATAATCCTCGCTTTTATGGCGATTATATCAATTTTTGCGCTCCCCGCACTAGCCGGAGAAATCGCGCGGATGCTTGCGTCAATACCAGAAGCATTCCACAATGTAGCGGTTCATCTTACGGAAAAGTTTCCAAATGCAAAAGATATTATTATTGAAAAGCTGACAGAATTAAAAAACTTTGTATTGTCGGAAATATCCGTCGGGTCCGTCATGTCAACGCTCCGGAAAATATCCCTAACCGCAAGCGCGGCAACCGGCGGAATAATGGCTGTATGCACATACCTTACGGCAATCGCCGTCACTCCCATATATCTATACTATATGCTCACCGAAAATGCCGACTTCTTCGGCAGGGTGGAAAGAAACCTAAACTTCCTAGACAAATCGCTGCTCGACGACATTCTTTTCATGCTCCGCAGGTTTACCGAAATAATGACAACATTCTTTAGAGGGCAACTTACAATAGCCTTAATAATGGGGGCTCTATTCGGGACCGGACTGTTTCTAGCTGGAGTAAAATTCGGCTTCCTGCTTGGATTTGCAGCCGGAATGCTTAATATAATTCCATATTTTGGAACAATGGTGGGATTGTCAACAATACTTCCCGTGGCGGCTTTTCAAGACGGCGGAGGAATTTGGCTTGTGGCGGCAAGTCTTGCGATATTCGCCGCAGTGCAAATGGTGGAAGGCTATTTGCTCACCCCGAAGATTATGGGAGACCGGACCGGGCTGCATCCAACTGTCATTATATTCTCCGTGTTTTTTTGGGGAATAGCGCTCGGCGGAATACAGGGAATGATTCTTGCTATTCCGCTTACGGCATTCATAGTCGCGCTATGGCAAAGAATACTGCAGCGTATTAAGGGAAGAAAGGTGTAAATTCCTAGTCAAATGAGCAAGGCTTTTGAAAACTTAAAAAACGCCTTAAAAAAAATACCGGGCACTGGCGCAAAAAGTGCCGAAAGAATGGCTATATTTTTGGCATTGGAAAACCGCCAGCATGCGCGCGACGTCGCAGGGGCTATAATATCGGCCCTAGAGCGGGTGACTCCCTGCCCAAAATGCTTCGGACTTTCCGAAGACGGAAACCTATGCGGCATTTGCTCCGATGTCTCACGTTCAGAAAAATCAATTTGCGTGGTAGAAAAATCATCCGACATCGACGCCATAGAAAGATCCGGAGCTTGGAGCGGCAAATACCATGTCTTGGGCGGCAAACTATCACCCTTGAAAAAAATAGGCCCGGACAAGCTGAATCTCGAACAGCTCTCCGCAAGGATTGAAAGCGACGGCGTTGAAGAAATAATACTCGCGCTTTCAAACGATATCGAGGGCGAGGCGACTTGCCACTATATCCAGGAAAGAATTGTAGGCCCCCGCTCAGTAAAGCTGACAAGAATAGGTTTTGGACTTCCAAGCGGAAGCCAGCTTGGATTCGCCGACGCAGGCACTATAAAAAACGCCATAGACGCAAGAAAGACTTTTTAGCATGCCAATTATTTCCCTCAAGCCAGCGCAACCCTCCATCCGCAACCCCCAATCCACATAAAAACGCAAACGACAAAGCAATGCCAAAGCACTTAAAATTTTTCATAATCTCCGCGGTTCTTTCTATCCTATTTTCAATATCTGCATACGCCCAAATAGAACTCTACGAGGTTGGGCAAAACCCGCCTGCAAAACCGGGCGTCGCCAAAGATGGATGCGGGAAGGAAGACATAGGATATGCCGACGCGCTTGTGCTTGGAGTGGTAGAGGGGGTCACCGAATACCTTCCCGTGTCCTCCACTGGACACCTTATTTTGGCAAACGCTCTCTTGGGTCTAGACACAGACACCCCTCTTTGCGATTCATCCGGCGCTGAAATTTACGACAGCGACGGTTCCCCCTACACAATGAAGATGGCGGTGGACGCCTACGCTATTGTAATCCAATTTGGCGCAATACTCGCCGTGGCTGTGATATACTGGCAGTATCTATTGAAGATGCTCGCCGGACTGCTGGGGCGCAATCCAGAAGGGCTGCGCCTCTTGCGCAATCTTATTGCAGCGTTTCTGCCTGCGGCGGTAGTAGGACTTATTCTTCATGACTTTATAGAATCTCAACTTTTCGGAGTAAAACCAGTGATATTCGCGTTGGCGGCTGGGGCGGTTTTAATGCTGGCAATGCAAAAATATTACGACAAGCGCCAATATGCCGGCAAGCGCTATCCCAAACTTGAGGATATGAAACTTTCTAAGGCATTTCTAATAGGAGCCCTTCAATGCGTCGCGATGTGGCCCGGAACAAGCCGGTCAATGATGACGATTCTAGGCGGGTATCTCGCGGGGCTGAGGCCTTCCGACTCGGCCAAGTTCAGCTTTTTGCTCGGCTTTGTCACGCTCTCGGCCGCGGCGGCCTACAAGACCTATAAAGACGGCGCGGCAATTGCCGAAGCGCTTTCTTTCGGCCCGCTTGCAATGGGAATGCTTGTTGCGTTTATAAGCGCGGCAATTTCAGTCCATTGGATGGTAGGTTTTTTAACGCGCAAAGGATTGGCGCCATTCGCCTATTACAGGTTTATTTTAGCGGCTGTCCTAATCGCGGCGCTCTATTTTAATTTTATATGATGTTATGAAAACCATAGATTCCCATACGCACTTTTATCCAGAATTTGTCGCAGCGCGCCCCGTGGAATGGGCACATAGCGCCGGAGAAAACTATTGGGCTTTGCTTGTGGGAAAACGCCCCGACGGGCGGAAATCATTGCAGGGGTTCCCTTCTGAAAAAAAATTCCTCTGCGATATGGACAAAGCGGGAGTTGAACGCGCAATAATTCAAGGCTGGTATTGGCAAAATTCCGGAACATGCGAAATGATGAATTATGAAATATCCAAATTCGTAAAAGCGCATCCCGACAGGCTATCGGCTTTTATTTCCATTCAGCCTGCAAACGCCGAACGCTCTATCGAGGCGGTAAAACGCGCCAGAGACGACGGATTCTGCGGAATAGGAGAAATCCACGATGGCGTCCAACAATTTGAGTTTCTGTCGCCGCAATTTGACGACATTTGCGCCGCAGCTGCTGAATGCGAACTGCCTATATGCGTGCATATTACTGAAAGTTCAGAGCGCAAATATTTGGGGAAAGTTCCAACAAAAACATCGCATGCCGTGGAAGCCGCGCGCGCGAATCCAAGCACCAACTTTATTTTTGCCCACTGGTGCGGGGGGGAAATATTCAGCAGCCCGCAAACTTTCACGGACCTGCCAAACGCATATTTCGACTCTGCCGCAAGCCCGCTTACAAACGATGACTCGGCATGGGGCAGCGCAACCCACACTTTCCCGGAAAAAACCGTATATGGAAGCGACTATCCGCTGCGCCTTTATCCATCAAAGTTTTCCGAAGAAGAAATGCAGGCAATTGCCCAAGCGGCAAGGACGTTTTCGCACGCAGATTCTGCAGCGAAATTTTTATCAGAAAACATACTTAAAATAACGTCGATCTAAAGTTAGCATACATTGAAAAACAAAACGTCGCGCGCCGAGCGGGCTGCATCCGCGCCTTGCGGAAACCCCAGTCGCAAAAAACTATTTCTTAAAAAGTTTTTCAAAAGCAATGCGGGGCAAAGCTCTCAAAAAAACAAAACTTGCAAAAAATTTTTCGCAGCCAGGGAAATGATAAAAGTTTAGTTTTCTAAAGTTTTTCATTTTCCCATCTGCTCCGTAAACCTAAAAAATACGCATTGGAATTTCAATTTGCGAACAAACACATTTCTGCGGTTTTGCTATTTTTGCGCCCCATCCACAAAATCCGCCAAGCCCCTGCGCCGCTCCGCGCGCCGCGAATTTACTCGGCTCGCTATAAAAATCCAGGCGAAAAAATTTGCGCAATTATAGTATTTAAAAGACGCCACGGGTTGTTTTCAATGGACATTTCCGAACGCGCGCGTGGCTTTGCTTTCATATAGCGCCGTTGCCAGACATTCGGCGCCGCAACCGAAAAAAATCGCGGGACAAAATTTCTATTTTATCTTTTCAATAAGGCAAACCGCATGCGCGCCTATTCCCTCCTTGCGGCCTTCCCATCCCATTTTCTCGTTTGTCGTGGCTTTTATTCCTACGTCTTCCGGGGAAACCCCAAGAGAACGGGCAAGCACCTCTTTCATGGCGGGAATGTGCGGAAGCATTTTTGGCGTTTCCGCAATCAAAGACGAATCCACATTCACAACCCGGTATCCCAACTTGCCTATTTCGGCAACGGCGCGCTTTACAATCTCCTGGGAGTCTATGTCTTTGCATGAATCGTCGGACGGAGGGAAGAAAAACCCTATATCCGGCAAAGCTGCCGCCCCAAGAATGGAATCGGCAATCGCATGGCTTAATACGTCGGCATCCGAATGCCCAAGAAGGCCAAGAGCGCTTGGAATTTCCACTCCCCCGACCACGCAGCGGCGGCCCTCGACCAACTTATGCACATCGTATCCGTGCCCAATTCTAAATTTTGCGCCCATAATTTATTGTTGCTCCTTACGCTGTTCTTGTACGCGCCCGCTTTTAGGCGAGCCGCGCGACATTAAATATTCCGCCAGAGCTATGTCCTCCGGAACAGTTATCTTTGGATTTGGACTAAAATTTTCGACGATTGAAACCCTTATTCCCAGCGAAGCCGCAGCGGCGACATCGTCGGTTATCTTAATGGAGTTCTTTTTTACATGCTCGTATGCATCCAATATTTCGGCAGCCCGAAATACCTGCGGAGTCTGCATAGCCCAAAGCCTGCCCCGCTCTAAATCGGCGAGCCTGCATTTTGATAGGTTTTTTTTGCCTTTTGGCAACCTTTTGATGGTGTCAACCGCACGCGCCGCCAAAACCGCCGCTCCATCGCGCAAAGCCGTCCCGGCTAGGCGCGCAATATTTTCTGCCCCGACCATAGGCCTTGCGCCGTCGTGAATAAAAGCCAAGCCAGACTTGTCTGAAACTGCTCTTAACCCGTTTAATACGCTGTCTTGGCGCTCCGCTCCGCCGCGGGCAAATTTCACGGAAAGGCCTATTTTAGGAAAATATTTCTCTATCAAAGCTTTTATGGCAGCCTCCTGAACAGAATCCCGGCAGACAAATACGACTTCAGCGACACTTGCGCTATCGAGAAACGCGCGCAGGGAATGCAAAATTACGGGAACCCCCGAAAGCTGCGCCAAAACTTTGTCCTCTACAGTTCCGCGCATCCGCGAGCCGCTTCCTCCAGCCAAAAGTATCGCCGCGTTTCCCATTGCAGGCTACCTTTCTTCTACCGTTGCCCCAGAGAGCTCAGAAATTATTCCCCGCGCGGCTTCAGGAGGATTGGACGCCTTGAGAATTGGGCGCCCCACTACAATGAAATCAGATCCGGCAGCAGCAGCCATAGCTGGAGTCATGACGCGTTTCTGCTCGTCTGACGAGGCGCCTGCAGGCCTGATCCCTGGCGTCACAAGCTTTACATCTCCAGGAAGCGCGCGCCGCAGCGGTTCTACCTCGAGCGGCGAGCACACAAGCCCTTTTAAACCGCTGTCCACCGCAAGCCGCGCAAGCAGCTCAACTTGTTTCTCAGGCGGAAGCCCAACCCCGGTTTCTCTTAATCCTTCGGCATTGAAAGACGTAAGCACTGTCACGCCCAAAAGCAGCAAATCCGGATTAGTTTCTCTTGCCGCGTCCAGGGCGTATTTCATCATCTCCCTGCCGCCGCTAGTGTGAATCGTAAGCATATCCACAGGAAGCGATCGCAGGCTTTTTATTGCCGACGCCACGGTATTTGGAATATCGTGAAGCTTCAAATCCAAAAATATCTTAAAATCCATGTCGGATACTTCGCGCACAAAATCCGCGCCGTAGCGAACATACATCTGAAGCCCTATCTTAACCCACCTCAAAGACCCCTTGAGGGTTCCGAGCATTTCCAAAGCGGACTCTTTATCCGGCAGATCGAGAGCCAAAATCAAATCGCAATTCTTTTTTTGCATATCGGCACATTTTTTGCAGAAAGAAAGAAATATTTCAAATAAAATATATTTGACTATAATTCCAATCCGACTCGGCATATAAATTCTATTTTATGAAAGATTCCACGCGGCAAATATCAGAAATTCAAATATGGCTTATGCAAAAAAAACAATTTTCCGGTTAAAAGAAGCTTCCGTTTTTATTCCGCAATAATTCAATGCGCAAATGCCAAATAAAAATAATTTTGCAACATCACCGCCGGACATAAAAAACATAGCCAAAACAATTCGGTTGACATAGCATAAGGAATGAATAGTATTTCTACTTAAGGTAATAAATGATAGTTTGTTGGTTTGTTTTCTATTTAATTTACTATGAAAGGCGTATTTCCACTGTTTATAATTCTCGCGGCAAGCTCGCTCAGCGCAGAAGTTAAGAACTATTACTTCCAAAACGCCTCAACTTACAATAGGGAATGGATTGAGACTGCGGGATGGCTAGTCGAAGACGGCGACACAAAAGTAGAAGCCAGCCAGTATCCGAATAATTCGGACGATATTACCGCTAATGTAATACTTTGCGGCGATTACCTAAAAAACACTTCGTGGGGGGATGTTATAGTAAAAAACGACATAACCGTAAATAATACAACATTTGAAGTCGGTGCAACAAACACCTCAAGCATGGGAATAAGCATATATAGCGGAAGAACGCTAACCATTGAAGGGGACTTGCTTCTAACTCTCGCCGATGGAGCTACAAGCACGAGCACAACCCAGCGCATCGTCTCGTCAAAACAGGCAGATATGGGAACGCTAGTTGTAAAAGGCAATGTCTATGCTGGTGCGGACTCAACCCAATCGGTAGGCACTCTGCGCCTGGGAGGAGTAAAAAATGTCATAGACAACAGCTGGGACTCCGCATTGAAAAGTATTTCAATAGCCGGAGATATGTCCGCCGCTAAAAGTTCGACAATCCAGATAAACGCCTCAAAGATAAATATGGATAACTCGACGATGAACGAACTCATTGAAGCGTCGCTGGCAAATCCGGATGTCGTAATAGGGGGTTCTTTGTCGGCGAACGGATCCGGAGATTCAAATCCCAATTTGTGTCTGTTTAATTTAAACGGCGGTACAAATTCCCTCGGAGGAGTCACGACATTTAAGATTGCCGAAGGCATTACAGGTGCATGGAATTCCATGAAGAACGATGCTTCAAAAGCCGGCACGAAATCGCTTTCGATTCTTCTTTTAAACAATACCGGCGGATATTCCACAAACGCATGGATGTACGACGACAATGTATCCAATGTAGTAGCATCAACTGGCATCGCAATGAGTGGTCCTGGAATGAATACGAACTCCCAGGTAAAAATAATAATGGATGGGACTGGCTCGCAGATTTTTAACGGCGAAAGGTTCTGGATTTCCGGAGGAGTGGAAGTGCGCAACGGAACTCTCCAAATTAGAATGCATTCAAATTCCAAATACGAAAGCGGAAAGGATACCGACGGCAACGAAATAAGCGGAGAAGAAATGCGCCTTATGAACCACGGAGACCTCACTCTAAAAGGAGGCAAGTTCGGTTCTCTGCTGGAAGGAAACGGTCTGATGGGCTTCAACAATCTCTATTATTCCGGCGGCACATACATGTTAGGCGTTGACTACGACGGCGGCAACGACATGTTGAAATTTTACGGCGGAGTTTACAAGGGCGAAGGATGGATAGACGGCGTTTCCAAGTTCTATATTGAAGTCAGCGGCACCAAAGACAACCTTGTGGACAATTGGGCGCACATCTTTGAATGGGACAACACCGCAAATGAAACCGATTTTGAAGCGTCCGATTTCTACTCGGAAGACTTTAACGAATACTCCGCCATATTCAAGATTGAGGACGACGGGTTGTGGATGATGTACACTGAAGTTCCAGAGCCAGCAGCCTTTGCTGCAATATTCGGAGCGCTCGCTTTGGCGCTTGCGGCGGCAAAAAGGCGCAAATAGCTAAAAAATATGCGAATAAAAAAAGCGGCAAAAATTTTGCCGCTTTTTTTTGCGCCGCCACCGCGCATCAACTTTCTATTGCAACTCCGCCAATTCCATTTTGAAAGAAAATCAATCGGGCCTTCAATAAAATCCCGACTTGCACGCCTCCAAAGGAAATAGTATAAAAGCCGTAAATTCGCCATTAAACTGGCTGCAAATTGCGTCTTAAAATTTATATAATGCGGCAAAAATAACAATCGTGTTTTGACATATCTGAAAAATCCGCCATAAACGGAATAAAATCATAACATTCTATGACGATAAAAAAATTTTCCCCGTGCAAGGTAAATTTAATGTTGGCTGTCACCGGTGTAAGACCAGACGGATTCCATAATCTAATAAGCCTTGTTGCTCCTGTTAAATTCGGAGACGACTTAACCGTTTCAACCCTTCCAGACAGCGCCGACAAGGATACAATTGAATGCAATGTCGACGCAATCCCATTGGACTCGTCAAACCTTGTAATAAAAGCGGCAGATCTTTTTAGAAAAGCCGCAGACACAAATGTTCATTTCGCGTTTTCGCTGAAAAAAAGAGTGCCGGCAGGTGCAGGATTAGGAGGCGGAAGCTCAAACGGCGCAACCGCTTTGGCGGCTATAAATGAATTATGCAGCCAAAGATTAAGCGATGGAATCTTGGAGGACCTCGCAGCCCAGCTAGGTTCTGACTGCCCGTTATTTCTAACCGGAACTCCCGTCGTAATGCGGGGACGTGGAGAAATTGTCTATCCGCTTTTCGGAGACGCCCAAGACTATATCAGCAGGCTGAAAATTCTGCTATTCAAACCCGATTTTTCGATAAATACCGGATGGGCATACGCTCAAATGCGCGCAAACCCATCCGACTACATAGACAGGGACTTCGCCGAAGGCAAAATCTCAGAATGGCTGGAAAATCCAAGCATTACGGGAATCCCGCTTATAAACAACATGCAAATAGAAGCGTTTAAAAAATATCCGGCCTTGGAAATTGCAATAGAGGAAATTAAAAGCCAATTTGGTGTCCCGGCAATGATGAGCGGCTCTGGATCGGCGTGTTTTGCTATCGTAAATAATCTCGACGGCGAAAAATTGGAAGAACTAAAACAGAAAATCAAATCCCTCCTAGGAGACTCATGTTTTATAGCCGAAGCCTGGTAAAGATTTAGTTTGGAACTGGCTCGCAGATTTTTAACGGCGAAAGGTTCTGGATTTCCGGAGGCGTGGAAGTGCGCAACGGAACTCTCCAAATTAGAATGCATTCAAATTCCAAATACGAAAGCGGAAAGGATACCGACGGCAACGAAATAAGCGGAGAAGAAATGCGCCTTATGAACCACGGAGACCTCACTCTAAAAGGAGGCAAGTTCGGTTCTCTGCTGGAAGGAAACGGTCTGATGGGCTTCAACAATCTCTATTATTCCGGCGGCACATACATGTTAGGCGTTGACTACGACGGCGGCAACGACATGTTGAAATTTTACGGCGGAGTTTACAAGGGCGAAGGATGGATAGACGGCGTTTCCAAGTTCTATATTGAAGTCAGCGGCACCAAAGACAACCTTGTGGACAATTGGGCGCACATCTTTGAATGGGACAACACCGCAAATGAAACCGATTTTGAAGCGTCCGATTTCTACTCGGAAGACTTTAACGAATACTCCGCCATATTCAAGATTGAGGACGACGGGTTGTGGATGATGTACACTGAAGTTCCAGAGCCAGCAGCCTTTGCTGCAATATTCGGAGCGCTCGCTTTGGCGCTTGCGGCGGCAAAAAGGCGCAAATAGCTAAAAAATATGCGAATAAAAAAAGCGGCAAAAATTTTGCCGCTTTTTTTTGCGCCGCCACCGCGCATCAACTTTCTATTGCAACTCCGCCAATTCCATTTTGAAAGAAAACCATTAAAAAAAAACTTTTCAATAGAGCAAAGCGTTTTTCCTTCCTTTCACGCAATCAAATGCGAAAAAGCAATAAACCGTCCGGGCGGGAAAAGCGTAAGAAATGATAAGTTTTTATATAGCGCAAATATGCGGACTACAGGCAAAATCGGCGCAGAAAATGGCTGCTGCCAATAGCTAAACCATCGGCTTAAACTTGGCAGCATGCAAAATTAAACCGCAACGCATGTACAGCATAAAAACGCCGCGCAAAATATACGGCCGGCTGCGAAATAAACTATATGCTTCGGCAGTCGTTTTCGTCTTTTTCCACATATCCAGAATCTTGGCGATTGTGGTTTATGTGGTTTTTCTTCGCATAGGCATCATAAAAATCTTGGGCCGACATTCCTAAGACCTGCGCCAAAGACACCAGAAAATGCAACATATCAACAACCTCAACCCGCGCGTTCTGAACGTCAAATTTTTGATACTTTGCCCACCATTTCCAAGGAACAGAATCTACAAGTTCAGCATTTTCCTGCTGAAGGGCACGGCTGTAGTTTAACGTCCATTTTATCTTGTCGGCTTCGTCCATATTCGACGTATCTACTCCGATGCGCTTGTTGAGTTCAGCCTGCATTGCAAAGATTTCTTCGAGTTTGTCCATAGTATTTGACATGTTTATTTTTTTTAAATTTGTTGTCAAGATTCCAGATTCAAAATGCCAAGCTCCTCCAGTTCGGGAACAATTATGGAATCGATATTCTTGGAATTGAAACGCTCCACGCGGTTAGTGGGAATTCCGTCGATAAAGCTGCGCCCGTAAGGCTTTGAAATTATGCGGGAATCTAAAACAACTATTAATCCTTTATCGCGCGCGCTGCGTATAAGCCTCCCTATTCCCTGCCTAAATTTTATTACCGCCGAAGGAAGGGAAATTTTCTGAAATGGATTTTCCCCCAAAGCAAGTGCTCTGTCCATGCGCGCTTCAAGAAGCGGATGGCTTATGTTTTCAAAAGGAAGGCGCGCTATGATTACCTGGCTTAAAGCCTGCCCCGGCACGTCTATTCCCGTCCAAAATGTGTCTGTGCCTAAAAGAATAGCGTTTCCGTCGTCGGAAAACTCCATTATTGTCTGTCCGCGCGGCATCCTGCCCTGCACTAAAATTTTTCTTCCGCGCAGTAGCTCTGAATTCTCAAGCACCTTAGCGGCTTTGTTTAAATCGGCATAGCTTGTAAAAAGCACGAGTGTTCCTCCCGCCACGCGCGCGCAAAGCTTCTCGATTGACGAACAAAGGCATGAACAATCCAGCTTCTTTGTGTCTTTGTCCGGTTCGGGGGAATCAGTAGACAAAAATGCGCGCATATTGGAATTAAAGTCAAAAGGCGATGCGCATATAAATTTTTCCGCTCCCTCCGCGCCGACCCTCTCCACAAAACCGTCCATTTTACCGGAAATAGCCAAGGTTGCCGACGTTAGCACAACAGGAGACTCGCGGGAGAACAAATGCCTGCGCAAAATTGGTGCAACGTCTATCGGCGCTGAATTGACCCTGACTCCGCGTTTCGCATCCCCGGACGATTCCAGCCAATACACGCTGTCCGAGTCACCCAAATAAATGCAGTCCTCAAGCGAATTTTTTATTCCAGCTATCTTTCTGCGGTAATCGCGGAACTCTGCGCAAAGGCGGTCGCTCTTTGCATTTTGCGCAAAAGTGTCCAAAAGCCTCGCCACGCAATCCAGATGCGAAAGCGCGCTCTCGTCAGCCCAATTCGGAGACGAAAGCCTCACGGTATCGCGCTCTATTAAAAAGTCTTTGCGTATCTGCGCGAAGAAATTTTCCATAGCCGCTATGGCATCGGATACAACCTGTTTGTCGAAATGCTCGGCCATGCCTTCGCGCGTAATAAGCCCGCGCTTTTTTCTAGGATTGTAAATACGCATAAGCTCCCGCATTACGCCGTATCCGCTTAGGCTTATGCCGAAAGCCTCAGAAGCCACATCTGGAATTAAATGAGCCTCGTCCAAAACAAGCATGTCGTTCGGAAACAACACTCCCGGAGACGAGCTTTCAACCCCAAGCCCTGCCGACAGCAATGCAAAAAGCAAACTGTGGTTTAAAACCACCAAATCCGCCGACGCAACCTCCTTGCGCGCGCGTTGGTAAAAACACGTTCCGTCTGCACAATTTTTGGGAGTGCAGGAAGACGAATCCGCATTTACCCAACTCCAAACTTCCGGATTCGGAGGCGGATTGAGCTCGTCCATAAGCCCCGTTTGGGTAAAAGCCGCCCATTCTGCTATGCGCTCAAGTTCCGCAGTTTCCTCGGTATTGAAAAGTTCGCGTTTTTCGGCCAAAGCGCGCTTGAGCCTGTGCGAACACAAATAATTTGCCCGGCCCAACAAAATTGCCGACTTAAATCCGGCGCAATCTGAAAGCGCGTCGCAATTTGAAAACATCATCCTTACCCGCGGCAAATCCTTCTCTATAATCTGCCGCTGAAGCGCTATAGTATGGGTTGCAACAACAAGTTGCCGGTTCCATCTCGACGCAGCTATAATTCCGGGAATTAAATATGCCAAGCTTTTGCCAACTCCAGTTCCGGCTTCAAACAGCAAATTTGAGTCAGCCGAGAACGCCTGGGCGCAGGCAAAAGCCATCTTCTCCTGCTCGGGGCGGTATTCGAAATTTGGCAATATTGCGGCGTAGCCGTTCTTGCGGAAAATTTTCTCGGCAAGATTTGGAAGAAAAAATCTATCTTCGTCGGAGACGGCTCGCACTGGCGGCTAGGATTTCCTGGAAAAATTTCTCATATGTTTTACCGCGCGGAATACCCCGCCCCAAGAACCGAATATGTCGCAGACGGCGCTGGCTTCATACCCGCTATGCAGCATGCAGTCCTTGCACTCCGGACGAGTCCCATTATGTCCTAGGTTATAGGAGTCTATGCAGTCCATAAGCTCGGCAAAAGTCTCGCAATAACCGTCGTTTATTAGATAGCACGGCTTCTGCCAACCCATTATGGAATATGTGGGATTGCCCCACGGAGTACATTCATAGTCCTGCTCGCCCTTAAGGAATGCAAGAAATCCGGGAGAATGGTTGAATACCCATTTCTTATGCGGATTCCCCAATATTTTCTTGAAAAGCTCAATAGTCTTATTGCGCTCCAAGAATATATCCTGGTTTGGAGCCTTGTCGTATGGAAATCCCGGAGAAAGCATCATTCCCTCGACGCCTAAATCCATAACATCGTCAAAAAATTTGCGAAATTTCTCGGGATCGGCATTGTTAAATATGGTCGTATTCGTGGTCACCCTAAAGCCGCGCTTTACAGCCTCCTTTATGGCTTTGACTGCTATATCGTAAGCGCCTGGCTTATTGACATTTTTATCGTGGACTTCGGCTGGACCGTCCAAGTGTATGCCCAGCGACAAAAACTTGCTCGGTTTGTAGAGATCAATCTTCCCCATCATAATCTGAGCGTTAGAGCACATGTAAACATACTTCTTGCGCGCTATGAACCCTTCTATCATCTGGGGCATTTCAGGATGCAAAAGAGGCTCTCCGCCGGCAATGCTGACTATCGGCGCGCCGCACTCCTCTATTGCAGCCCACGCTTTCTCTTTAGGCATGCGTTTGGCGAGAATTTCTTTAGGAAACTGGATTTTTCCGCACCCCGAGCACGCCAAATTGCACTGGAACAGCGGCTCCAACATCATTACGAGCGGATAGCGCTTCTTTCCTTTTATCGTATTGGAAAGCGCATACTTTGCAACCGTTAATACCTGCGAAATAGGGACTGCCATATAAAAAAATTCTCCTGCCTTTTTAATTTATAATAAAGTTGTTAGGTTGAACTTTTGTCAACAATCTTCAACTCTTTTTTCAAAATCGTACGATAGACATAAAAAAAACTTGTCAGAAAGAAAAGGCGTGCCACTATTTGACGAAGTTGGCGAGTTGTTTTTCCGCGCCAATTCTTATTGAAATAATAAACCCGCATATCGTTTTTAATGAAACTTAAGAAACTCCTGGCTACAGCCACCATTATTTCTGCCTTTGTATTTACGGGCGCATACGCGGAAGTTGTAAATCTTTCAAATGGCGATAGGATTACGGGTAGAATCTTGCGCACCGACGAAACAAATGTAGTTTTGGAAACGGCTTTTGGAACTATTCCGCTTCCGAGAAATATGGTAGTGGGAATATCCACGGATTCTCTCAAAGAATCCAAACTCGAACAGTCTCTTGCATCCCAACAGGCAGAAGCCCAGACTCAGGCAGCTGCCCCGGAAAAGACCGAAACAGACGAAAAATACGATCCAGCCGCCAATGATGAAACCGCGCCTGAAGCAAAAGAAAGAGAATTGGAATGGGTGGTAGCATACAGAAATTTCATGCGCGAAAATCTTCCTGAAGGCTGGCAGTTCAGGCTTCGCGGAGGATTGGAATACCGTTCAACGTCGTCTTCGGTAATGTCGGCATACGCGGCTTTCGACACAATAAAAGAATGGAACTTAAACAAGTTCTCGGCGACTGCGTACTACAATTATACAAAGCAAACCTCCGCTGAAAATGTCACCGACGTCACACTCGACAAATACGGGGTCGATACCGCCTACCGCCGCGATTTTAACGAATCCAGACACTGGTACTTCCAGAATATATTAAACTATAAGCGCGATACTGTAAAGGGCATACGCGACCAAGTCGACGAAGCCGCGACATTCGGGTATCGTTTCGACTTTAAGAGATACAACTTAATAATAGACATAGCCCCGGGGCCGGCTGTGCGTTATATAAACGCCGATAATTACGATACTAAATGGGTTGCTATGGCCGTTTTAGCCGAAAATATACAATGGAAGATCAGCACTCTGCTAAGATTTGAGCAAAACGGCTATCTGGGCTTTAATCTTCAGGATCCACAGGAATACTCTGCAAATCTTGGACTTGGATTGATACTAAAAGCCACGGATGTAATGGAGATTGCCTTGAGATACTCCTATTCTTACGACGCCATCAACGCCTCGTCCAACCAATTGTCAGAACAAACGCTTTTGCTGTCCTTCGAATTCCCATTTAACTGGAAATACTAAGAATTAAAATCTAAACTAAAAGGTGAATAAAATATGAAAAAACCCATATCAGTAGCTATTACAGGAGCAGCGGGCCAAATCGGATACTCGCTTTTGTTCCGCATTGCAAGCGGTGCAGTATTCGGTCCAGACCAGCCTGTCGAACTCCGCTTAATCGAAATAGAACCAGGAATGAAGCCCCTTATGGGAGTCAAAATGGAACTTGACGATTGCGCTTTCCCGCTCTTGACGAACATCGTCACAACATGCGACCTAAATGAAGGTTTTAAAGGAGCCAATTGGGTTCTGCTTGTAGGCAGCGTGCCGCGCAAGAAAGGAATGGAACGCAGCGACTTGCTGGGCATAAATGGAAAAATATTTATCGGTCAAGGCAAAGCCATTGAGGCAAATGCAGCCGACGATGTGCGCATTCTCGTGGTAGGCAATCCCTGCAACACCAATTGCTGGATTGCAATGCAAAACGCCACAAAGATTCCAGCAAACCGTTGGTTTGCAATGACACGCTTGGACGAAAACCGCGCCAAGGCGCAGTTGGCGGAAAAAGCCGGCGTCCATGTCTCGGAAGTGACAAACATGACAATTTGGGGGAACCACTCCTCCACGCAGTATCCGGACTTTTACAATGCAAAAATCTGCGGAAAGCCTGCAACCGAAGTCATCAAGGATGAAGAATGGCTTAAAAACACGTTTATCCCCGTCGTCCAAAAGCGCGGAGCGGCAATTATCGAAGCGAGAGGCCTTTCAAGCGCCGCCAGCGCCGCAAATGCTGCAATTGACACTGTGCGTTCGCTAATCACTCCTACTCCGGAAGGAGATTGGTTCAGCGTTTCCGTATGTTCAGACGGCAGCTACGGCACGCCAAAGGGAATTATGACATCCCTGCCCGTGCGCTCAAACGGCAAAGACTGGGAAATCGTGCAAGGACTACAAATCAACGAGTTCTCGGCACAAAAAATTAAGGAGACAAACGACGAACTCCTTGAGGAACAAAAAGCCGTAAAGGAAATATTCTCCAAATAGGATTTTCCTATTCTGTTATTTAAGCGCGCGCCTAAATTTTGGCGCGCGCTTTTTATATTTTGCCGCAAAGTTTAATACCCCGTAAATAACCTGCCCCCAATGCCTTTTTACAAAGTATTTCACGCAAAATATATTAATGCGCCAAGCCCCAAAAACATTATTAACACAGCGGATGGAGAAACCGCGTCCCTTATTCCGAAAAATTTGTTTATTGCCATAACCCATATAGGAGTTGTAAGCGTAAGCGCACTTATATAAGCCGGATCCGGGACATACAAAGAAGACATATTTCCGAAGAAAATTGTGCCGCTGCTGGCAAGAGCCATAAAAATGCCGGCTTCAGCAACTTTTATTTTACAAAGCTTTTCTTTCAATCCCTCAAACCCGTTTCGCACGCCGAAAATAACCAAATTAGAAACTCCGCTAAGAAATATCGCCACCGTACAATAGTAAACCGACGCGCTAAAGAATTCGGCGTGTTCCATGATTTCCTTGCGGTTTATCATCATGGCGGCCAATACGACAACAGCCGGCATCATAAAGGCAAGCTCTCCGTGGCGGCTGGCGGACGAACTCTTATGCATCAAATAAAAGCCCCATCCGACTAGAGCCAAAGCAGCCAAAACTCCGAAGAATTCCACCGGATTAGCCCAAAGCCTTAAGAACTGCCTATAATCTAGAATCCACCAAAACACCAAACCGAACGCTATAGAAAGCACATTTATTCTGGAAGCGCTTCCAGCCCCGTACATCGCCGCAGCAGCATATATGCGCGCATTGTAAAACGTGGAAATAAACGCCTCAAGAATAACTAGCGCCCAAAACAAAGGACTTTTAGGGAACTCCACAAAAAAAACGGCGGGGAAAAACAATATCCCGACGCCCACGCCGCGCATTCCGGAAATAAGATGCCCGTCCAAACGGTAGCGCTAGTTTATAATCATTGTAATTGCGCCGAGAAAAGCAAATATTATGCCTGTTGCGAACCACAACATAAAAGTTCAATCGGAAAACGAAAAAAATTATAACAACATAAATACTATTCGATTTTTTTTAGAAATAATTTATAAATTACTAGAGAAAAATTTTTATATGACGATATAACTTAATATGTAAGTTTAAACGATGGTTGAAATAAAAACAAATATAGAACGCCTTGACACGCTCAGCATAGACTATTCCGAACAACTTGCCGCCTTATATCGGGAAACGGGCAAGCATCCCCATCCCGACTGTACCACGGTGCATGAATTCAATATCTCGCGCATAAGAAAAGCCCTGTGCAACAGCTACGCTTGTTTCGGGGCATTCGACGGCGATAAAATGGTTGGATTTGCGCGGGCGCTCTCAGACGGAATTTCAGACGCATATATAGCAGAAATTATAGTAAGCCCGTCTTATAGAAAACTGGAAATCGGCACAAAACTATGCGCAAGCCTTGTAAAATTTTTAAAAGAGAAAAAAATAGAATGGATAACCGCAATAGCAACCCCCGAAGCATTTTCGCTTTATTCTAAAGTAGGCGCGCAAATGGTAAACCACACGCCCTTTAGATTCTAACAGGCAAGGCAAACATACGAAAAAAAGCGGCGGCCGCAAGGCCGCCGTTTTTTTATTTTGGCGCGCAGACACCGCCTAAGAGGAATATATGGATTCCCAAAGAAGAATTAAAACAAAATATGCAAAATCCCCAAAAACTAATCCAGCAAAACAATATAATCCTGCTTGTAAAACTTCCTCGGATACCAGGGAAAGGCGCCTGCGACATTTTACGCCAAAAATAAGCCGCCAAGCCGTATAAGCTTAAATGCTTGACACTTTTACATTCTTGAAAATCCTTGTCTGTTTGACTTTTTATTAGAATAATGAGCGACATTGCAAAAGCATACAATCCCGCAGAAGTAGAAGACAAGTGGTATAAAACATGGGTTGAGTCCGGTTGTTTTAAGGGCAAACCCGACGCCTCAAAAAAGGCATATTCCATAGTTATTCCGCCGCCCAATGTGACTGGCGTGCTGACTATGGGACACGTTCTGAACAATACAATTCAAGACATCCTAATCCGCCGCGCCCGACAAGAAGGCAAAAGCGCAGTCTGGATTCCCGGAACGGACCATGCGGGAGTCGCAACGCAAACAAAAGTTGAAGCGTATTTGCGCAAACAAGGGACATCCGCTAAAGAACTCGGCAGAGAAAGATTCCTGGAAGTTGCCAAGCAGTGGCGCGATAAACACGGCGGCATAATAATAGAACAGCTAAAGAAATTGGGAGCTTCCTGCGATTGGGACAGGCTTGTCCACACTCTCGACGATGACTATTCAAAAGCAGTTCTGACAGCGTTTGTAGAGCTCTTTAAGCAGGGATATATTTACCGCGGCAAAAGAATGGTAAATTGGTGCCCCGTAAATCTTACAGCCCTTTCGGACGAAGAAGTAATAATGAAACATTCCAAAAGCAAGCTCTACAAAATGAAGTACGAGCTTGTCGAAACTCCCGGAGTTTTTTTGGAAATTTCGACTACGCGCCCGGAAACTATTATGGGCGATACCGCAGTAGCGGTGAATCCGGCAGACGAACGCTATAAGAATCTTATAGGCAAGCATGTCTGGCGCCCATTCCCCAAGGCTGAAATACCGATTATAGGCGATAGTTATGTCGATATGACTTTTGGCACAGGCGTTCTTAAAGTGACTCCCGCGCACGATGTTGCAGACTTTGAAATAGGACAGCGCAACAATCTGCCAATAATCGACGTTATGAATCCGGACGCAACTATGAACTCCCTCGCCGGAGAGGATTTCTGCGGCCTGGACAGATTTGCAGCGCGCGAGCTGGCGGTAAAGAAGCTCGACGAACTGGGACAGCTAGTCGCCGTAGAGGATTACGAAAACAATATAGGATTCTCCGAACGCGGCGGAGTTCCAATAGAACCGCGGTTGTCAGACCAATGGTTCTTGCGTTATCCCAAAGTAGCAGAAGCAAAAGCCGCCGTAGAATCTGGCGCAATAAAATTTTGGCCAAAACGCTGGGAGAAGACTTACACGCATTGGCTTGATAATATACGCGACTGGTGCATAAGCCGTCAAATCTGGTGGGGTCACCGCATACCGGTATGGTATCGCAAAGGCGTAAAAAACCCGGACTTGAAAAATCCCCAAGAAGTTCACGTAAGCCTAGAAGGTCCGGCGGATAAAGAGAACTGGATTCAAGATGAAGACTCTTTGGACACATGGGCAAGTTCATGGCTCTGGCCTTTTGCAACTATGGGGTGGCCGGATAAAGAAAAGATGAAAGAAAAGGGGATGGATTATTTCTATCCCACCAGCGACCTTGTGACAGGCCCAGATATAATATTCTTCTGGGTTGCCCGCATGATTATGGCCGGACTGGAATTTCTGCCCGGAACTATGAGCGGCCGCATACCGTTCAAGAACGTGTATTTTACAGGCATAATAAGAGACATGCAGGGAAGAAAAATGTCCAAAAGCCTGGGGAATTCTCCGGATCCTTTGGATATTATCGCCCGTTATGGAGCAGACGGTTTGCGCTTCGGAGTAATGAATTGCGCCCCCCAAGGGCAGGATATCTTATTTAGCGAAGAGCGTGTGGAGTTGGGCAGGAACTTCTGCAATAAACTCTGGAACGCATGCAGATTCCGGCAGATGTCGGGAGAAATAGCAGACAATTCGTCTCTTAAAGCCATAATAGGCAGAATTGACGTTAATGTTCTCGACGCCGACGACCACGCTATTTTAAATAACCTTGTTAAATGTTCTGAGCAGGTATCAAAAGATTACCAGGCATACCAGTTTAACTCTATAACCCAAAATATGTACTCGTTCTTCTGGAACGATTTTTGCGGATGGTATCTGGAAGTTTCAAAGTCGAGATTGTCCGATGAGAAAGCAAAGGCAACCGTACTTGCTGTCCAAGACTTGTGCCTGCGCCAGACGCTCCTGCTCTTGCATCCGTTTATGCCGTTCATCACGGAGGAACTTTGGCATTCAATGGGATATGGTTCAAAAGAAGACTTTATCCAAAACGTTTCCCCATTTTTTGTGGACGAAATTGAAAACTTGGGACTGAATATAGATGAAACAGCCGCGGCTGAAATTGAAAAGTTGAAAGATTTTGTTTCAAAATCCCGCGCTTTAAAAGCACAATGTTCCATTGCCACGCGGCGGGATGCTCATATGGCTCTGTTGCCGTCCGAAAAAGCAAACGCCGAGATTCTGTCAAAGAATTTGGAAAAGTTAAAAAAGCTAGTCGGCGCAGACTCTATTGATATCGCAGACCAAGTTCAAGATTCTCCCGCTATCCTGACGGCATTGGGAGCTGTTTATCTAGATATCAGCGGCTCGGTCGATACAGCTGCAGAAACCGCAAGACTCGAAAAAGAAAAAGCAAAATTGGAATCTGTTATAAATTCGACTAAAGCTCGCCTTGCAAATGAGTCTTTCGTTTCAAAGGCGCCCGCAAAAGTTATAGAAGGCGCAAAGAAACAGCTTGAAGATTGTTCCGCAAAGCTGGAGGAAGTTCTGAAACTTTTGAAGTCATACAAAAAATAATCTTTCAGGCATTTAATTCCTTTGGGCGCGCAAACCTTGGCACTCTAGTTTGTGCGCTTTTTTTGTGTACCACAATGCAATCAGCCTTAGCGAAGTTCCGCGAAACTGCGGAAAATCTTATCTTTTCCAGCGCAACGATAAAATCCCAGCACACGAACTAACCAAATATAGCCGGAAACAATTGAGCCGCAAACTGGACGGTTTCAATTTGCAACAATGCTAAAAAAAACGCGCCCCAAAAAAGCTGGGAGCGCGTTAGATTTTAATCTTTCAATAAATCCGGCAAATATTAGCGGCCAAAGACTTCAACTTCTATATAGTGGTTGGAGTCGTTGCTTGTGCTGCCGTCGGAATAAAGACGGATATAGCGGGCTTTTGTAGGCGTTTTGAGCTGAATCAATTTGCCGTAGTTTGTTTCAATATACGCCTTGTCTTCGCCTTTGCCCTTCTTGGCAGAGTTGTCGTTGTCGTTATTGAAAATAGTGGTCACGCCCTTTATAAATTCGGGATCGTCGGAAATCTGAACGATTACATCCTTATAAGCGCGTTCCTGGCTATGATAATGCCACATCGCCACGGCATAAATCTCTGCTGACTTTTCGAGGTCTATCTGAACCCATTGGAGACCGCTCATGATTTCAACATAGCAGCCTTCTCCGGCTTCCTTGTCGCCGTCGGTAACAAGCTCAAGCTCTCCGATAAGCGGCATATCGTCTGAAGATGTCACCTTTTTGCCTTTGGCAAGGTTTTTCACATCGTCCGGAACCTCCATAACGGGAGCAGGACCTTTATTCGGATCAAGATTGTCAATCTTGATCGGAACGGGTGTTCCTGTAAGCTGCGCGCGAGGCACATCCAATTTTAACTGCTTGGCATAAACGCCGCAAGCCAATGCAATGGCTGAAAGTGCTATTATAATTTTTTTCATTTCTGATACCCTTTACGTTTATTTTTAAGATTTTAGTTCTCTATGCTTATGATTCCACTACAAAATCGGATTCTTCGAATGTAAGCGGACCTTTTTCGATAGCATCGCGCGCCTTGAAAACGGCGGCTTCAGCCTCATACGCATGTTCGGCGTCGCAAGATAGATTGTTCTCGCCGCGGACCGCTCCGAAAAAGTTCTCCAAGTGGTACATATGAATTGGCTTATCTGCGTCATATCCAGGAACTTTCGCCGGGAATCCGTACGCAACCAATGCCTTTGACTCGCGCGCGTCAGCAACCTTCACATTGGCGGAAGATTCGTCGCCCTCGCCGATTACTCCTGCATCTATAAGCGGCTTCCAGTCCGGAGCGTTATTCTCGCGGAACAGCTTAGTAAGCGCCGGGTTTTCCGACATTTTCAAAGTTCCCTGGTCGCCCATGAAAGATTCAAAATAACCGCCCCCAGACGAAGTAGTGGTCAAGACTTGATAGAACGCTTGGGCGCGACGGCCTTGGAAAGTCTTGTCGAACTCAAAAATGCACATTACATTGTCGTCCCAATCCTTCTTGTAGTAATCTTTGTTTCCGGATGCCATTACGCGCGTCGGACGGGCTCCGAGCATCCATCCAAATATGTCTATCTGGTGCGCGCCCAAGTCGGAAATAGCTCCTCCGCCGAGACCCTTGTTCCAGCGCCAATTGCGGAATTCCGCCATATCCTTGTATCCGTACTTCTTGAGCTTGTCAGCAGGGATTTCATATTTCTTCGGCCATTCCAAGTCCTTTGTGACGGCGCGGTTCCATTGCCCGTTGGCAGCCATGATATCGCCGCAGATTTTAGCCTCGCGCAGAAGCTTCTCGCGGGCATAAATGTAGCGCGGATTGCTCTTGCGCTGGTGCCCTATCTGCAAAAGCTTGCCCGATTTGCGGGCGGCCCTGACCATGCTCTTGGCTCCTTCCAAGGTATTGGACATCATCTTTTCGCAATAAACATTGACGCCTGCTTCAAGGAAATCAACCGTCATTGGAGCATGCCAGAAGTCGGGAGTAGCTATCACAACAGCATCCAGCTCCTTGGCGTGCTTTGCAATCAAATCCTTATAATCTTCATACTGGGCGGCCTTCTGTTTCAATTCCTTGAATATGCGAATGAAACCGTACTTGCGGCGATATTCCCAAATATCGCAAACGGCCACTATATTGAGATTGGGAAGTTTTAATATGCTGTTGAGCAATACTTCACCCTCTGCGCCAATTCCCACGAGCGCAATATTGAGCTTATCGCCGGCTTTTTTGCCTTGGGCTTTCAGAAGCCCTGAAGAAATCATAAGACCTCCGGCGGCCAATCCCGTAGTTTTTATAAAGTCTCTGCGTGTAAAATCTTTCATATTTAGTATGTATTTTAATGTATTATTAATTTAGACATCGAGAATTAATCTTTGTTGCAGCATTTGCAAAAACCAATTTTACCGCACTTTACCAGCTCAAACTTGTTGTAGTCGGCAAGCATCAATGCGGCGACAATGAGAACCATATGTACGCCGAGGTACGCTATGCCCGCGGCTGCACTCGGCCCCATTGACGGTTCCAATATGATAAATCCCCAAGTCAAAGATATATAAAGCAACCCCATAAGGAAAAGCGTAACGCGCGTGCAAATTCCAGCCAAGAGCGCAACGCCCAAACCTATTAAGGCAAACCCCAGCACAAATGCGTAAGGCTCCACCATAAATCCGGGCATCAGAGGGCTAGCGCTGAAAGTCTCGATAGTCATGGGACCTTTTTCAGGCAGGCCGTGGTAGCAAGAGAAACTGAGTCCGTCAACGATTTGCTCTACGGTATCCGGCATATGAGACACTGCATCCTGCGCTTCTTGCTGCGACATTCCGCTTGCGACAAGCTCCTTAAGATCGTTTATCTTCTCGGCATTCGGAACTTCTTTATTCATTTTTCCCTGGAACTTTGTAAGCCCCGTTCCTATTGCGCGCGCCGCCAACCAAAAGCGGAGAAGCCAGAACGCCATTGTGTATGTAAGGTTGTTTTTCATTTATATAATTTTGTTTTCTATTTTAAGTTAAGTGTGAAAATTATGCGTTTTCAAGGGACAATGCATAACAAAATTATAAAACTTGTAAAGTTTTTAGTTTATTTTTTTAAGTTTTAGCGCCTACGCAATCGATTGAGACGCATCTTGGGGAACGCATTAAAAACCGCTTGCCTCCGCGCGAGGCAACCGGCAGCGGAAATCGCGCGACTTTTTCCCATAGCAAAGCCGATATTTTTAAAACGCATCTCGCAAAGGCTCCTCCATTTCAAAAAAATAAGCAAGCGCACGCATTTTTTAGCTAGCGCGGCTGCAAAAACTAAAAAAATGCGGAGACAAATCCGAAAATGATAATTAATTATAAAAGAATAAAGACGCGAAAGTTCCAGAAGATTACATTGCCATCATTATTATGCAAAAAAACAAGAAATCTCCAAATTGCAAACATTTGCGCTCCAAGGAAACTACTCCAAATACTCCGTGGGATCATCCACTCCGGCGAGCCTAAAAGCCTCGCGGCGCTCGGTGCAAGTACCGCAAGTTCCGCAATGTTTTTCTCCGCCTTTGTAGCATGACCATGTAAGGGAAAAATCGACCCCCAGGTCCGCCCCCATACGGACTATCTCGGATTTCGACATGCCGATAAACGGACGCATCAGTGTTATCGGGGTATAGTGGCAAATCTTTAACGCGCTTTCAACGGCTTCCGCAAACTCGGGGCGGCAATCGGGATATATTGCGTGGTCTCCGCTGTGCGCCGCATAAGCTACGCTGTCCGCGCCTATCGCTATGGCCCGCGCTGCGGCTATGGAAAGCATTATCATATTGCGGTTGGGGACAACGGTCGATTTCATATTTTCGTCCGCGTAGTTGCCGTCGGGGACGCCAACCGAATAATCAGTTAAAGAGCTGGCTCCAAATAAAGGGCGCAGACTTGAAATATCGGCAACCTCAAACGGAACGCCCAACCGTGCGCAGTTCTGCCTGGCGCACTCGATTTCTTTTACGTGGCGCTGTCCGTAGTTTACAGAAAGAGCTCCGTCAGCTTTCCCCTCCGAAAAAAGTTTGTATAGCAGGACAGTGGAATCCAGCCCGCCGGAATATATTACAAGTGCCATAGTTTTAAAATTTGTTGCAAATCGATTTTATGGTTTGCATTAGAATGCAGATTCTGCCAAGGTCAAAGCCAAATTTATTTTTTTATGAACACCGCTTTTCAGATAATCGGTAGCCTGGGATTATTTCTATTCGGGATGAAGATGATGAGCGAGGGTTTGCAAAAACTCTCCGGAGAAAGATTGCGCTCCATTATGCGCACAATGGCGGGGAACCGGTTTAAAGGCGTGTTTTCCGGATGCGTTATTACCACGGTAATACAGGCCTCCGCAGCCACGATAATAATGGTCGTCGGATTTGTAAATGCAGGCCTTTTGACTTTGCGCGAGGGAATCGGCGTAATAATGGGAGCAAACCTGGGAACGACTACAACCGCATGGATTATTGCAGCGCTCGGATTTAAATTCTCCATAGCCGACATAGCCCTTCCCATGGTCGGAGTTGGGGTGGCGATTGCGTTTTGCAAACGCCCCGGATGGCGCAGCGCGGGAGAACTTATAGTCGGCATAGGCCTTCTGCTGATGGGGCTGGATTTCCTTAAATCGTCTGTGCCTGAACTGACTCCGGACTCGCCCGCAATAGCGTGGCTGCAGGAGTATTCAAATATGGGATTCCTGTCGGTATTGCTGTTCCTTGCGTTTGGAATAGTGCTGACTTTGATGGTGCAGTCGTCTTCGGTTGCGATTGCCATAACGATAACAATGGCGGCAAAAGGCTGGATAGATTTCGACCTTGCCGCAGCCGTCGTTCTAGGAGAAAATATAGGCACTACCGTCACCGCCAATATAGCAGCTCTAACCGCCAGCTTAAACGCCAAACGCGCGGCAATAGCGCATTTAGTGTTTAATGTAATAGGAGTTATTTGGATGCTTTTCGTGTTTTACTGGTTCTTGGAATTGATTGAATTTATGGTTCCAATAACGGAAACTCCAAGTCCGGAAACGATAAAAGCCATGGGAATAACGAACTTTGACGCACTTACCGGCGCGGCTAGGGAAGCTGCGCTTGAGCGCATAGTAATTCCTGAGAGGCTGGCTATGTTCCATACTATGTTCAACTTTACAAACATTTGCCTGCTGATAGCTTTCGTGCCCGTTATAGAAAAAATAACTTGCCTAATTTTAAAAGGCGGGCCGGACCGCAAGCGCAGAACGTCGCTGCAGCGCATAGAGTATTTAACTTCAAACATCGCAGAAATGGGAGAGCTGGCTCTGTTTGAAGGCCAAAAAGAACTGGTTAAGCTAGCAGAACTTTCAGGGGAAATGTTTAACGGATTTGTGTATGTCATGCAAAATCCGGATAAAGATTTAAGCGAAAAAGTATCGCGCTTGCGCGATTTGGAGCAAGATTCAGACAAAATATCTATGGCTCTCACAAACTTTTTCGTCAAGTGCTCCTCGCACGAATTGAGCCAAAACAGCATAAAAACAGTGACGCGCAACATGCTGATAGTCCCAGAACTTGAGGAAATGTGCGACGCATGCTACAGGCTTATAACTCTGGCTCGTAAGCGCTATAAACGGCAGTTCTTCGACCAAATGCTCCAATCTGCGGCATTTATAGACTTTTGCAACCAGATGAACAGTTTCGTCGAATTTGCAGACAAGAGCCTGAACCAGACTAGCATCTCGCGCGACGACTTGGAAAATTCCGCAAAAATGCGCCAAAAGCTAGATCAAGTGCGCAAAGCTTTGCGCAGGGAAGCAATTTCCCAAATGGAGTCTAACGGAGTCACGCGCGGAGGAATTCTTTTTATTGAAATTCTATCTGCCTGCGAACGCGTAAATTCCCATGCAATGAATATTCTCGAAGCAATGAACCCGAAAATATCGTGCACAGAGGAAAAATAACCAAGCGTTGAAACATAAGGGTATAATAGGCGTTTAATAAAGGAAATATGGCAAAAATTGTTTCGACCTTATCCGACAGCGCGTTTTTTGTTAAAACAATAGACGCTCCGGCCGGACTGTCGGCAAAAGACTATCCGGACTTCGTGGATACTGCGGCCGAAACATTCTCCCCTTTCCCGATAGAAAAACTGAGGCGCGGATATGCTGTGCGCGGAAATAGCGTCGCGATATTCGCTGGCTTGGACGAACGCATATTCTCCGGCAAGCCCGAAAGCGACTACATTGCCTCGCAAATGGCTATTCCGGCAGCCGCCTTGGCCTTTTATGCAGACCTACCAGACGGTGAAATATTTTTTAAAACAGACAAATCATTGGCGCTAATAAGCATCGACAGCGGGAAATGGAAGAAATTTAACGCCGTAAAATTATCCGGAGACATCATAAGCGACGCACGGGCGCTCGCAAAAATGCAGGCGAGTTCTACCGAGCCGAATTCAATACCCCTTTGCTCCATTTCATCCCCTATACGCCCAGACAGGAAAAAAGTCAGCTTTGAACTGGAATTTTTTAGCTCGCTAAAAGACGCTTCGTCTCCGGGCGCCAGCGGCGATAAAAAGACATTTAGCGCGCCGGTGAAGTTGCTAGCATGCGCGGATATACGCGACAAGTCGCTTTTAAAAACATCGGGAAAATCCAAGCTAAAGAACGACGCTCTAATGCTTGCGCTAAAAGCCGTTCCCGCTGCATTTGCACTTCTCCTTATCATGCAAGTTGCAGTTTATTTTAAGGAAAAATCCCTGGAAAATCTGGAAAGCGAGCTCGCAAAATTGGAGCCCCAAGCAAAGCTCGTTGAGAAACAAAGCGAATACGCTGCGGAACTTGCGGTATTTAATTCAGATAAGCTACGCTCAATAAGAGCCCTCGCCATTATAAATTCGACCCGCCCGGACGAAATATCATTTGCGCGCACGCTGCAAGAGTCGCCGAAAGATGTGGAAATACAGGGAACCTCAACATCCGTAGGCAAAGTTAACGAGTTTGTGGAATCCTTGAAGTCGAACCCAGAAATCTCGCAGGCCTCCGCAAAAAGCGAAGTCAACCGCGGAGCAGCAAAATTTACAATTCGCGTAAAGCTAAAATAGAATGTTTAAGAAATTAGCGCAGTTTTACAAATCAAGAAACCGCCGCGAGCGCATAATGCTGGCATGCGTGGTGGCCGGAATATTCCTGGTATGGCTCACAATGCTGTCGTCTAAAAACTCCGAAGTTTCCTCTGAAATTCAAAGGCTAAATTCGCGCAAAGCCATCGCAGAAACCGCAATAGCGCGCGCGCCGGAAATACAGGCAGAGCTTGAAAAAATCAGAAAGGTTTTCGACTCCTCAAAGACCGTGTCGGCTGTAAATTTACAAATCGCGGTGGAAAAATGCGCAACGGAAGCGGAACTGACTTATTCTTTATCGAGCGCCGAAACAAAGGATGCGGGAAAATTTAAGATACACACCATAACATTGTCGTCTCAAAAAAGCGATTTAAAGCAATACTCAAAGTTCGAAGAAAAAATAGCCGAACTTGAACCGTATGTCACTCTTGCCAGAGTTTTATTTGACGGAGACGGGAAAGGCGGAGTGACAGCAAAATACACCATAAACTCATTTGAGCTTGCGCAATAGCCCCATTTTTTGCCCCCCCAAGCCACGCGCGTGCGGAAAATATTTCCAGGCAGCATTGCGATGCGGAGTTTCGGAAATTCAACGCTTTTGGGCTGTCGCATTCCGAAAATTTTTATCGGCAACCCGTTTCGGACTTCCAGCCCCGAAATATTTATAAAAAACGCTTTTTTTGAAAAATTTGAGACGCGTTTGAACGCGAAAACTTTTAAAGCCTCATTTTGTATTGTCTTGAATAAATCCGAATAAAAGCGGAGCTTCAACCGAATACCGGCTTATTTTTTGCGCCGTTTATAAAAGGCGCTACGTTTAAAAATTATGCGTGGGGGGAACTCTCCAATCAGCAAGAAACGCCCGGTTATTGGGCGTTTAGGTTTTCCCATTTCGCAACCATATTTTTATGCCCGAATATATTATCGCTCATTTCATCGCCTATATGCTTTATGTGCAGCTCTTCGGCGTTATCCAGCAAAAACCTGCCTATTTGCTGGTGTACTATTTCAAAAGGCGATCCACTCTGCACCTTTTCTTGCAGTGCTTCTATATACTCTTTTTGATTTTGAAAAGCATATTCTTTTATAAATTTGTGGGAAGAAAAAGTTCTTTCCATTTTTTCTATGACTTTTTTGGCTTTATTAACATCCATAATAATATAAAATCCTTTGAAATAATCAATGGAGATATTTTTGACCTCATTAAATAATTTTCAATAAACAAATAATAATTAAATAAAGACAAGACCTTTTATGTTATCCGGCCTCGCCAACAAAAGTCCGGAGCTGAAATTTCTCCGATTTGTAAAATCCCATATTGGCAAACTTGCTGCTTCTACGGGGCGCTTCCCCGATGTTTTAAAAGCCGCATAGGGCAAAGCTAAACGCGCGCTGAAAAATAATGCGCGCCGTTTATTTATCCGCAGAAATTCAGATCCAGCCGGCAAAGCCGAGAAAATTCCCTAAAATCCGCGCCGTTCCTAAAAATGCGGACGAACGGACAGTTAAAATAGCATTGTTCAATTTTTAGATGAACGCCAAATCAAAATAACTCCAAGAGATTGGAAAAGGAGGTTTGGAATCCAAACCAATAGATCCGGACGGCAATGCGGATACTTCTCCAGCCAGGAAATCAAAACAATTAGAAGATAGTACGAAAGAGCAAGCGCCAGCGCAATTGCCAAATTCGCAAACGTCTCCGAACGCGACGCCTTTATGCCGAGAGGCACAGCCAGGACGACCATTGAAAATATCGAAAACGCCATGGCAAAATTCCGTTGAATCTGCATTTGGACCTGTATCCTGTCGCGGTACGCTAGTTCCGGCGTGGTTTCTCCCGGAGGGCGCGGATGCCAAGTTGTACGCGCCTGCATGAGCTCCTGGAAGTTCATTCTTTTTAAAGGCGTTCCTCCGTTTTCAATTTTCCCCATTATATCGTTAAGGGGAAGTTTTATGACAAGTTCGTCGAAACGCGCTGAAGGCAGAGGCTTGCGCAAACTTTCCGGATCGTCCGCGCGCGAGCGTTCGGCGCTTCCGTTTTTCAGCGTCAATAGGATTTCGTCTGAAACGTCGTCAAAAGTAAGAGTGGCCCTGTCGGATTGAATTGAGACTTTTGCCCTTCCCTGGGCGTCCAACTCCCAAATTCTAAAACTCACCAGCTCTCCGTCATCAGATGAGTTGGCGTAAATTACATAGCCAGGAAATTCGCGTATAAACGATCCCGGCTGGATAAACTGAAGCGGATTGTTGCGTATTAGATTTTTTAAAGCAGCCTTATAGGTTCTATCCGCTACCGGAGCATAATAAAAATTTATCGCCACAGAAAAAAGCGACGCGCAAATCGCAAGAAAAAATACGGGAGCTGCCATTGTATATATGGATCTTCCGCACGCTTTAATAGCCACGACCTCGCTCTGGGCGGACATCCTGCCGAATACTAGCAGTATGCCTGTAAGCATTCCCAAAGGGAGCGCGTATGGAATCACGCCGGGAATAATGAGGGCGACTATCTGCAGGAAAAAACCTATCGACATTCTCCCTGCGGCCAAATCTCCCATAACCTCTTTTACAAGGTTTCCCACCACAAGCACAAAAACGAACAGCGCCACTGTCATAAAAGACGCAGCGGCAACCTGCTTTAATATATATTTGTTCAGCGTTCCCATTATTTCTTGCCGTGCGTTTTCTTTGCGGAATTCGCTTCCTGAGCAACCAATCCCGCCTGTTGTTTTTTCAGCTTGTACTTTACAATTTTAAGGCCGCGGGGCAGATATTTTATCGGGGCGTAAAAAACATACGTCAGAAATATTATCGCAAAACTGTACTCGCGCAATGCGAAAATCAGAATGATACACACTATAAGCACCACAAAAGAACGGAAACGCATGCTTGTAGTCCAGTTTATATGCTTAAAAGAAGAATAAGGGATGTTGCTGACCATAAGCCAGGCAATTAGCAGCATCAACGGAATCAGTATCAGAGGGGTGTAATCGCGCAACTCGAGACTAAGCATAGTAAGCGCTATTGAAGCAACCGCCCCCGCAGCCGCTGGGGCTGGAAGCCCGGAAAAATCCCCTGTTTCATATTTTTCATGCCCGACGATATATGGATTTGTCAAAACATTAAAGCGCGCCAGCCTTATTGATGCGCATAGCATAAATATGAACCCTATGAGCCAGCCTGTGTTTTGCAGAAGATTTCTGTAAAATTCAGGCATCGTTTCAGTTGGCTGAAGTATTAAAAAAAACATTAACAGGCACGGGGCAATGCCGAAAGACACGCTGTCGGCGAGAGAGTCGAACTCTTTTCCAAAGAGCGAAAGCTTGCCGCTGGCGCGAGCCACCCTTCCGTCGAACGCGTCGCAGAAGAACGACATCAATATGCAAAATATAGCGAGCATATAATACGACGTGCTTGGCTCCGGAGAAGCATTTGACGGCGTAATCAAAGTAGCCAGCTGTTCCACGGTCCGGTTGTCAGAGTCCGCGTTAAACTTTCCCTGGATGCAAAGGATTATCGAAAGAAATCCGAAAAACAAATTCCCCGCAGTAAAGGCGTTTGGCAAAATGTAAATCTTGCTCGCTTGATGGACATTTTCCCAAAGCCTTGGGCTATCGTCGCGTTCTTTGCTCATTTCTTTAGAGATTCAAGATAATTCCAAAAGTTGTCTTCCTGCTCAAGCATAGTCTCCTCGCGGAACGGAAGCTTAAAGCGGAAAACAAAATCCGCAAGGGTATGCTGATGCAAGATATAGTGCGCGTGGAGCGTCTGCTTTTCCTCAAGAAGTTCAAAATATATGCGGTAGTCTCCAGTGCGCAAACGGTAGTAAACTTTTCCGGCCCTGTGGATTTTACCGAGATCGGGCATTCCATTCTCAAGCTGAGACGCGGTTAGAGAGCCGAAACTGTCGATTATCTCAAGCTGAGAAAGCTTATCAAGCTTGTTTATTTCCGCCATACTCTGATTGCTGAACGTGACCTGATACATATAGTGCTTCCAATTTAATGCGCCTTACATAAGCATTTATCGAAAGATTCTTCAAACAAAATAATTTTTGAAACTTTTTTTGATATTGCCCGTTTTTTAGGTACAGAGACCAAATAACAAACCTAAAGATTTCTTGAAAGTTAAGCAAAGAACCGTTTGAAATCTTTTAGCACCAAACAAGAAGTTTTTGCCCGCATAAAATTATGAAAAAAACACTACTTACATTGATAATTGCGGCGGCAGGAATCTTGGCATCGGCGCAAATCCGGCCCGAACCCAAAAAGGACGGTGGCATTTTCGCCGGAATGGATCCCGCAACCCGCATACAGCTCATGAAGCAATTCGACAAGGACGGCGATGGGCGCCTTAACGAGCAGGAGCGCGCCGCCGCGCGCGAAGCGCTCAAAGACAAATCTGCCGACCTTGAACAGCTCAAGAAAAACCACGCCAAAGACGTAATAAAGAAATTCGACGTTGACGGAGACGGGAAACTTGACCAAACCGAATTATCTGCGTTCCTAGACGAGCAGAGAAAACTTTTTGACAAGCAGCGCAAGCACATACCTCCGCGCCGCAATTTCAAGCCTAGCAAGGAAATGCTGGCAAAGTTCGACAAGAACGGAGACGGAAAGCTCGACGACAACGAACGCCGGGCAATGTTCCAGGATGCGAGGGCAAAGCGCGAAGCACTTATAAAGAAATACGACGCCGACGGAGACGGAAAGCTCAGCGACGCGGAACGCAACAACCTAATCCAAGACCCCGAAGTTCAAAATATGATGAAACGGATGGTTGGCAACGCCGTCCCGCCTCCTCCGCCGCCTCCGGCAAAAAAATAATAAAAACAGCTGGCAATGATTTTTTCACCAAGGCGGCCCGTCTTATGCTTCAAAGCGGGCGCCTTTTTTTACACTTTCTAATAGCTTATTATTGACATGCCCGATTATTTAGTATTGAGTGCATTGACTCGTCGGGAGGTTGACATTTGAATCTTCGTTTTTTATGCGGCATAAAAGCCGAATATTTTAGAATTCGTCCATATATAAAAATTTTCACCATGCAGGAACTAAAAATAAGCCCTTCTCTAAGCGAAATCCACCAAGCTCTAATATTTGATTCGCCAAATTCAGCAAAATTACAGTTGAAGAAATCTGCAGATGAACTGGCCGCATTGGGGGCAAAAATTATAACGCTGGAAGTTTTCGGCGGAAGCGGAATTAAACCAGCAATAGAAGAATTTACAAAAGACGCCCAATATCCAATAAATTGGATATGCCCGCTAAACGAAAAAGACAAACCAGAGCTCGCAGGGGCGCATATAACTGCAGTAAAAGGCGCTGAACCTAAATTCAAGCGCACGCCTTCCGGAAGCGCGGCTGTTGAATATTCCGACGAGTACGGCTCTTATTGCCGCACATTCGGCGTGACAGCTCCGCGCGCGACATCCGACGGCTACCAACACACCATTGATAATTTGAACGAACTCGAAGACACTTTGTGGCTGTTTGGATACAAATACAACGACATTGCCCGCACTTGGTTTTATAACGACGATATTTTGGCTTGGTACGCCCCTTTTAATAAGGCTCGCACCGATTTCTATACCGAAAGAAAAATATTCGACGGGCTTCTTCCTGCAAGCACAGGCATAGGCGCGCCCAACCCTACCGGGAAAAAGATTATGAGCGGAGCCATAGCAATAAAAAGCCCGTCAAAAAAAATATCCGTATGCGAGCTTGAGTCGCCGCTGCAATGCGGAGCTCCGAAATACGGAAGCTCTTTTTCACGCGCAGTTGAAATCTCTACGCCAATCTCGCGGCGAATAATGGTATCGGGCACAGCAAGCATAGAACCGGGAGGCAAAACCGCATTTGTAGGGGATATAGAAAGGCAAGTCGATCTTACTATGAAAGTAATTTCGGCAATACTGGAAAGCAGAGGCATGACTTTAAAAAATACCGTCCGTAGTGTCGCATACTGCCTTCGCCCCGAATATTACGAAGTTTTTAAGGCTTGGATGGCTAAGGAAAACCTGAATATTGCCCATTGTCCGTCTTTTAGCATAGTCTGCCGCGACGATTTGCTTTTTGAAGTTGAGCTTGAAGCATTCGCGGAAAACAGCTAAAATGCATCCTAAGATTTTCCCTCCTTCAAAAAAAAACGAATTTTATCATACGCAATGCCCGGCGCGCCATTTAACGCACGAAGCTGCGAACTGCAACGGAAAAAAGAGAAACTGCGCCCGGCGGACAATCCGCAGATTCATCCACTCTTTAAATTGCGCAAAGAAAACAAAAAAAACCCGCTTGGGGAATTCCGCCAAGCGGGATATTATTGCCATAAGGGAAACAGCAATCCCAGATTGCAAATTATATCTCTCTACAAAACAAATAAGAGCAATAAAAGCATTGCCGGGAAAGGGGGCAGAACCGCCCATTACCGGCAAATGCCACGCGCGCTAAGCCAAATCCTTCTCGGTGAACTTTCTGACGTCTCCGGGCTTCAAGGATCCGGATATGATATCCCTCGCAAGCGGATTCTCGATTTTTTCGTTGATTACACGCTTTAGCGGCCGAGCACCGTATGACGGGTCGTAAGCTTTCTCTGCAAGGAACTCGTACGCCTTCTTTGTCAGTTCAACGCGCAAGTTTTGCGTTTCCAATCTCTTGTTTAGAGAGTCTATCTGAAGCTTTACGATTTTTACAATCTCTTCAAGTTGCAGCGCTTTAAAGATTATTATGTCGTCTATGCGGTTCAGGAACTCCGGCTTAAAATGTGCCCGTACTTCGCTCATAACGGCCTCGCGAGAACTCGACGAGAGCTCACCGCCCTTGTCTATCGCGCCGTCTGTGATAAAGCGGGCGCCGATATTTGAAGTCATTATTATTACGGTGTTCTTGAAATCCACTTTTCTGCCCTGGGAATCGGTCAACACTCCGTCGTCCATAACTTGCAATAAGGTATTGAGAACCTCAGGATGCGCCTTTTCGATTTCGTCGAAAAGAACCACGCTGTACGGACGCCTGCGAACAGCTTCGGTAAGCTGCCCGCCCTGCTCGTAGCCAACATATCCCGGAGGCGCGCCAATCAGCCGCGCAACCGAATGCTTTTCCATATACTCGGACATATCGATTCTTACCATATTGTCCTCGCTATTGAAAAGCGCCTCGCTCAAAGTTTTTGCAAGCTCTGTTTTACCAACGCCTGTCGGTCCCAAGAACATAAATGTTCCCGTCGGGCGGCGGGGATCCTTGATTCCGGCTCGGGCGCGCAAAATTGCATTGGCTACGCTTTCGACAGCTTCATCCTGCCCGACAACGCGGTGGTGGAGAATTTCCGGCAGCTTCAGCAAACGTTCGCGTTCAGTCTCCAAAAGTTTGCTTACCGGAATGCCCGTCCACTCGCCGACGATGGCGGCAATTTCATCGGCGCTTACGCTTTCCTTTACGAGAGTGTTTTCGCCGCTTTCTGCCGCCATGGCTTTTTTCAGCTGCTCCTCAAGCTTCGGAAGCTCGCCGTATTTTATTTCTGCAGCCTGGGTCAGATTGTAATCGCGTTCGGCGCGTTCCATCGCCAATTTTGCAGCTTCTATTTTCTCGCGAAGCTTGACTGCCTTGTCGGTAGCCTGCTTCTCAGACTCCCATTTTGCTTTCATTGCAGCAGACTGCTCGCGCAATTCCGCAAGCTCCTTGCGAACCTCGGCTAGGCGCTTTTCGTCGTGGTTTTCTTTGACTAGAGCGGTTTCCTCTATTTCAAGCCTGCGCAATTTTCGCAACATATTGTCCAAATCCGTCGGCATTGAATCCAATTGGGTTTTTATGCGGGCGCAAGCCTCGTCAACCAAGTCTATCGCCTTATCCGGCAACTGCCTGCCCGTTATGTAGCGGTTGCTTAAGACAGCGGCTTCGACAAGTGCGCGGTCTTGAATGTGGACTCCGTGGAACGTTTCAAAACGCTCCTTTAGACCGCGCAAAATGGCAATGCTTGTGTCCACGTCAGGCTCGGCGACATACACGCTTTGAAATCTACGTTCAAGCGCCGGATCCTTTTCTATATATTGCCTGTACTCGTCAAGAGTCGTAGCGCCTACGCAGCGAAGCTCTCCGCGAGCAAGCATGGGCTTTAGCATATTTGATGCGTCGAGAGAGCCGTCCGTGCGCCCCGCGCCAACTATTGTATGCAGCTCGTCTATAAAAAGGATTATTTTGCCTTCGGACTCTTTGATTTTGTTCAAAACCGCTTTTAGACGCTCTTCAAATTCCCCGCGGTATTTCGCGCCAGCTATCAAAGCGCCCATGTCTAGAGCAAAAACAGTCTTGTCCTTTAAGCCTTCCGGAACGTCGCGGCGGACAATTCGCTGAGCCAGACCTTCGGCTATGGCAGTCTTGCCCACGCCGGGTTCGCCGATTAGAACGGGATTGTTTTTAGTCTTTCTGGAAAGAATTCTAATTACTCTACCTATTTCATCGTCCCTTCCAATGACGGGATCGAGCTTCCCTTCGCGCGCAAGCTTGACAAGATCGGCTCCGTACTTTTCCAAGACTTCGTAAGTTGCCTCAGGAGTCTTCGTTGTGACATGCGCAGACCCGCGCATCTGGGATACAATGTCCTCGACTGCGCTGCGCGCAATCTGCAAGCTTCTGAAAAGATTGGCTATTTCAGCCGGTTCGGGACGTTCGACAATCGCTATAAAAAGATGTTCTGTTGAGACAAAATCGTCCTTCATTTCCTTGGCTATCGCCTCGCCCCGACGCACTGTGTCCTCCAAAGACGTGCTCATATAAGGGGATGACGTACCGCTTCCGCTGATTTTAGGAAGGCTGTCCAAAACTCTGCGGATTCCAAGCTCCAATGCAGCCCGCTTGTCGGAACCGATTTTGTTTAAAAGTGCTCCGACAATACCGCCTTCCTGCGCCACCAAACTTGCAAGCAAATGAATCTGCAAGATCTCGGCATTGCCGCGCTCCCTTGCAATCTCGCCTGCCCCGTTTAAGGCTTCTATGCTTTTTTCGGTAAATTTATCAGGATTAATATTACTCATATGCCCTTGACTAAGCACAAAACGTGCCATTTTATAATATATTGATTTTCATATAGTTTGTAAAATGCCCCACCGAATGTTGAGACAAAACTTCACAAGAAAAAGAGCCATTTTGTCGCACGTCCAATTTTATATTTTCCAGCATACTCCCGCAAAGATAAACTCCCCCCCCTCAAAAATTTAGAATATCGACGCAAATGTTTGGCGGCCCATTTGAAAAAATTTTTAAGCTTGCAAATCTTCGGATGCCTAAAAGCCCCAGCCGGTTTTGCATTGCATTCGGCAAGGATAAACAGCGTGCCTGCCCAGCAGAAATTGCACGGCCTGCGCGTAAAAAAAGAGTTGAAGATAAAATACAAAATGGTAGCGTTTTTCCCTTATGAATAAGACAAAGCTATCGACCAAACAAGAAACCAACCTTATGAAGGGCGCAGACGTCGTAGTCAAGTGCCTCGAAAATGAAGGCGTCGATACTGTATTCGCGTATCCGGGCGGCCAGGCAATCGACCTGCACAACGCCCTCACGCGCACAAAGAAAATCCGCGTTATACTTCCCCGCCATGAACAAGGCGGAGGATTTATGGCTCAAGGCTACGCGCGCTCAACCGGTAAAGTCGGCGTGTGCATGGCAACAAGCGGCCCGGGAGCAATGAATCTTCTTACGGCGATATCTGACGCTTTCATGGACAGCGTGCCGATAGTCGCCATAACCGGACAAGTATTTCAATCACTCATAGGCAAAAGCGCTTTCCAAGAAACCGATGTTTACGGAATGACATTGCCTGTGGTAAAACATAGCTACCTTGTTCTGAAGGCAGAAGATTTGCCGCAAATAATAAAAGAGGCCTTTCTAATAGCAAAAAGCGGACGGCCCGGCCCGGTTCTCATAGACATCCCCAAGGATGTCCAGCAAAAGATGTTCGTCCCCAATTTCGACGCAAAACCCGATCTTCCAGGAATGGCGGCAACCCCTTATGCCTCGAAAGAACAGATAGCGCAAATAATGCAGCTAATTTCTAAATCAAAAAAGCCCGTCATCTATGCTGGCGGCGGCATAATTAACGCCGATGCGTCGAAGGAATTGCGCGAATTTTCCAATCTTCTCGACATACCTGTCGCGACTACGCTCATGGGCATAGGCGCGGTGGATCCGATGGAAAAGAAGAATATATATTGGTTCGGAATGCACGGAACTTACGCGGGAAACAAGGCCGTTTTGGAATCGGATCTTCTAATCGCTATGGGGACGCGCTTCGACGATAGAATAACAGGCGTCGTGAGCAAATTCGCGCCAAACGCGAAAATAATCCACATCGACATCGACGCCGCAGAACATAATAAAAATGTAAAAGCGCTTTTAAGCGTACACTCCGAAGTTAAATATGCCTTAAAAGAAATGTTGGCGGCCGCAAAAGCAAAGAACTTTGCAAAACCCGACTTGAAAGAATGGCTAAAACAGATAGAGTGCTGGAAAAAGCAGCATCCTTATCCATTCTCGCACACTGTGCGCAAGAATATAACCCAGCCAGACGCAATAGCTGCGCTCTACAAGGTCAGCGGAGGAAAAGTATTGATTACCACGGGCGTCGGGCAGCACCAAATGTGGACGCCGCAAAACTTCATTTTCGACAAGCCGCGCCAGTTTATAAGCTCAATGGGAGCAGGCACGATGGGATTCGGGCTGCCGGCTGCAATAGGGGTCAAAGTCGCAAATCCGAAATCTACAGTTGTAGACATCGACGGCGACGGTTCTTTCCAAATGAACATTCAAGAAATGGCTACTGCCGTGGCCGAAAAAATTCCGGTTAAGGTAATGCTGCTAAACAACCAATTTCTTGGAATGGTTATGCAGTGGGAGGATTTGCTCTACGGAGGAGTGCGCGGAAATACAGTTCTTTCGATAGATCCGAACAATATAGGCGGACCCGACAATCTCAACGCCATATATCCGAACTATTGCAAAATAGCCGAAGGATATGAATGGGAATCGGCGCGCGTGTATAAGAAATCCGAACTGGAGCCAGCCATAAAAAAGATGCTGGAATCGCCCAAGCCGTATTTGCTAGAAGTCGTCACTGAATACGACGAGCATGTTTTGCCGTTTATTCCACCGGGAAAGTCGGCGGAAGAAATTATAATAACTTGCGGCAATTGCCCCACGGCGCCGTCGTGCAAAATAAAGAAAATCTAACAGCTAAACAGTATGGAAAAAAATACATTTGTTACACTCAAAACGAACCAAGGCGATATAAAACTAAAGCTCTTTCCGGAAATCGCGCCCAAGGCTTGCGAGAACTTCGTAAGACTTGCAGAAAAAGGATATTACGACGGCATTATTTTTCACCGAGTAATTAAGGACTTTATGATTCAAGGCGGAGACCCCACAGGTTCCGGCTGCGGCGGGGAATCAATATGGGGAACCCCTTTTGAAGACGAGTGCAATCCCAAAGTGGCTTTCGACAAACCCGGCCTGTTGGCAATGGCAAACGCAGGCCCCGGCACAAACGGAAGCCAATTCTTCATAACTACCGTCGAAACTCCGTGGCTGCATATGCACCATACAATCTTCGGAGAAGTCGCGGAGGGATATGATGTCGTAAAAAAGATTGAGAACTCGCCAACCGGATTTATGGACAAACCGGTAAAAGAACAAAAAATCCTTTCTACTGAAGTCTCACACTAACATAATTCGCCGCATTTTCGTTTCCCGCACTCCGGGCCGGCGGCGGAAACGCAAGTTTTCTCCTGTGCAAATCCGCCTTTAAAATCGAAATGCGCCGCGAATTAACAAAAGCTTCGGAAGGTTGGATGCGTTTCGGAGAAAAAATGCGCCGCCCACTAAACACATAAAATATTCGCCTTTAACGGCATAAAACGGCTAAATTTATGGCAAAGACAGCTATTCAACCAACTCGCGACCAGGACTATCCGGAATGGTACCAGCAAGTCATCAAATCTGCAGACCTAGCGGAAAACAGTCCCGTGCGCGGATGCATGGTAATAAAGCCTTGGGGCTATAGCCTCTGGGAAAACATGCAGGCAAACCTAGATAAAATGTTTAAGGATACGGGACACACAAACGCGTATTTTCCGCTCTTTATTCCCGTAAGCTACCTAGAAAAAGAAGCCGAACACGTCGAGGGATTTGCCAAGGAATGCGCCGTAGTAACACACTCAAAGCTGGAACTAAACAGCGAGGGTAAACTCGTTCCGGCATCTCCGCTGGAAGAACCGCTCATTGTGCGCCCGACATCTGAAACGATAATAGGGGAAATGTACTCGCGTTGGGTTCAGTCGTACCGCGATTTGCCAATACTTGTAAACCAATGGGCAAATGTTGTGCGCTGGGAACTGAGAACCCGCCTGTTTTTAAGAACAGCTGAATTTTTATGGCAAGAGGGGCACACGGCCCACGCCACTAGAGAGGAAGCGGAAGAAGAGACAAAAAAAATGCTGCGCGTTTACGAAACATTCGCCCAAGATTATATGGCAATGCCCGTAATTTGCGGGAAGAAAACCGAAGGCGAAAAGTTTCCCGGAGCCGTGGACACATACTGCATAGAAGCTATGATGCAGGACAGAAAAGCCCTCCAAGCCGGAACGTCGCACTTTTTAGGGCAGAACTTTGCAAAGGCAAGCAATATAAAATACCTTTCCGAAGCCGGCGTACAGGAATACGCATGGACGACAAGCTGGGGAGTTTCGACTCGCCTGATAGGCGGAATGGTGATGACGCACTCCGACGATAACGGGCTTGTTATCCCTCCCAAGCTATCGCCTTTGCACGCCGTCATAATCCCTATTTTGCACAATGACGCCGAACGCGAAAACGTAATGGCATACTGCGCAAAACTAAAAGACCAACTGTCCGCCCAAACCTATTCAGGTAGGGAAATCAAAGTGCAAATAGACACGCGCGACATACGCGGCGGAGACAAGATCTGGGGATGGGTAAAGAAGGGCGTTCCGATTAGGATTGAAATAGGTCCCAGAGACATTGCCAGCGACTCCCTGTTTGTAGCCCGCCGCGACGAAGATAAAAAGACTTCCGTGCCGCGCGCGGAATTTATCGAAAAAATCGGAGAGATTTTGCAAAGCATACAGGACAACCTTTTTGCGCGCGCTAAAAAATACCGCGACGAAAACATGGTGGAAATGACCAGCAAAGAGGAATTTTATAAATTCTTCACCCCTAAAAACGAGAAGAAGCCTGAAATACACGGCGGTTTTGCGATAGCTGATTATGACGGGTCAGAAGAGGTGGAGGATATGTTGCGCAAGGACTTGCGCGTGACCGTCCGCTGCATCCCGCTAGACGGGGGCACACCTAAGTCCGACAAGTGCATATTTACCCAGAGGCCCGCTAAATACCGCGCGATTTTCGCAAAGTCATATTAATAAATAAATACCAATTCAAATTTCCAACACGCCGCCGGAAAGAGATTCTTGGCGTACAAGGACGGCGCGGCGGTCAGGGTGGCGTACCTGCTGACGCCGAAGGCCGTAATAAAACCGCACAGAGACAAATTCCTTACCGACCGCGAAATTATATCCGGCGCGGAAGAAACAATAAAAATATACGCGAATAACTGCTATGGCTTATCAATTCACTAAATCGAAGTCGCGCGAGCTCCAGGAATGGATTATCGGGCAAATCCGCGAGGTTTTGCCGGACGAAAGCATTTCCATATTTTCGCGACTGAAAGGCGACATTGAAAGCGACGTTGAGGAGGCGCTCGCGCTCGCGCCTCGCGGTCGTCGTCAGCCCGTACCTCGTTCAGGAATATTCAAACCGAGCGTTGAACATAGTGGCCGAAAGCGGCCTGAACTGGATTGGCGATCAATTCCAGTTTCTATCGTCGGTTGCGCCCTTGCCGTAGCCGGATTTGGAGTTCAGCCTCTCTTTGTACATTCCGGAGGAAAAGTTTCGGAAAGTCTCGACGAGTTCGTAATGCGGGGTGTCCGCCATATCGATTATGCCTATGCCGGAATCCGCCCGGTCGTAGCGTCCCGTCGCTGAAAGATCAGTCCACTCGAACCACACGACTCCCGCAACGCCCGGGTTGTGCGCTGCGGATTTAAGAAATTCGCGCGTGTATTCCGACTGTTTTTCGGAGGTACCAGAGGGAATCATCGTGATGCCGAACGTACCCCTGTCCTGCGGCGTGAAATGGTATTCGCCTATGAGAATCGGGCGATCCGCGCTGCCCTCCGGAAGCTTGAGATCCGCGATGTTATAGCGGTATGTGTTGCAGGTGACGACGTCGCAATAGTCGGCGGATATGCGCGCGGCGTATTCCCACAAGTCGTCGCTCATGCCGAAGCTGCACCCCAGATACATCGCGCGGGGATCGATTTCCTTTATGGCGTCGCGGCAGACCTGAAAGTACCTGCGGGTGTACGCCTCCTCAAACGCGATCATGTCGGCCTTTCCGGCGTCCGTTTGCGGAACGAACGATTCGGTTTTCAGGAAGTCGACGAAAGACGAATATTTCGACCCCCAAGCCGCGTTGAGCTTTTCCACGGAGCCGTATTTTTCTTCGAGGATTTCGAGAAATTTTTTCTTGGAACTCTGGCCGGCTTTGCATGCGAGCACTCCGGAAGCGAGCTTCGTCCGTCCCCACGACCACGGAAGTTCGCCGTCGATGAACACGCCGAAACAGTATGGCGACTTTATCAGCCCGGCCTTTTTCGCGAGCGCGCTTTTGACGGACTTTTCAAATTCCGGCGAGAACCAATCCGGCGGGGACTGCCACCAGCCCCTCACCGTGCTTATCCATTCGCCCGGGGCGGAATTGCATGTGACCGTGTAGGGGATTTTTGCGGCTTCGAGGATGTCGGATTCCGAGAGGTGCCCGCCGAGATTTATCCCGAAGGACTCCGCGCGCGCCCGCAACAGGCCGAGGAGCTTTTCCCTGTCCCTGCCACCGTATTTCAAATCAACATTGCGCGCGTAGAAATTAAAGGATTTCGCGGGCTTGTCGAAATAGCTGCGCGCGAACGGTTCTGTAAGGAGCACGTATTGGTCGCCGTCTAAGTCTTCGTAAAATTCCTCGCGCCCCTCGAAGGCCGTCGCCCTCGTGGGAGACGTGCTGGTGCGGGCGTCCACCGGCGGGTTCGAAAAAATCGTCCCCCAGCCGAGAGTGCACGCTCCATTCGCATAGAATAGGTTGCCCTCTGGCGTTATGAAAAACCATTTGCCGCCTATCTTTTGCGCGCGGAATTTTCCGGTCGCCTCATATTTACGCTCGGGATCGAGCAGACCGAAATATTTGTCGCGCGGGGCTATCGGAGGGTGGGAGCGCATCCATTCCGCCTCCTGTTCGGCGCGCAACTTCAAGTCGGCGTCCGAGTTCACCTTGCCCTTCCACTGCCTGTGCTTGTACTGGCCCCAGCGATCGATGTAGGGAAAAAATTCGTCGCGGCTCATCGAGAGAATTTTGTCGTCGGGCCGCAGATAGTGGCTTGCGAACGGGTGGCTTCGGCAAGTTTCAAAGACTTTCGCAGCGTCGGCCGACCAGTCGGCGCGCGCGGGCGCGGAGCTTCCCTTTATGGATATGTTATCGAAGGCGAACGCGCGGCCCTGCGGAATTATGACTTCCACCGAGCACTTTTCGCCGCTCCTGCAGTGGAATACGCACTTGGAGGTCTCGATGTCGCCCGGGACATGGGCGAACATGAATTCGCGGCGGACTTCCAGCGCCTTGCCGTCCTTGTCTTTGAAATATACCACGGGGCCGGAGCGCACGTCGCCGAGGTTCTTGTAGTTGAATTCGACTTCAAGGACGTTGTAGTCGGAAGTCGAAAATGAAAATGCCGTCGGATAGGCTCCCTTGGGAGCGCGGCACACGAGCGACGTTTTTCCCGATATGGTTTCCCGCTTTTCGGAGGAAAGCCCGGAATGCCTGCCGATTTTGAGTTTGGGCGCGGCGGATTCAAAGTCCTCTTTCAGGATTTGCGTTTGTTTTAATTCCGCAAATAGCGGAAGGGCGAAAACCGATATGAGCGCAAGGAAGATCGTTTTATTCATCATATATACAAGGCGTTGGAGTTTTACGATAATTAATGGCGCGCACGAAAAACGGTGTCAACCGTTTTTGGCAAAGGGTTTTTGCGAGCGGCTTGGCGTTCTGCGCCGGAGAAATCCGCGCAGGGAAAATTCGACTGCGCGGCAGGCGCCCGTGAGCGGAGAGATTTCGTCCGGCGGAGATTCGAGCAGCCGCGCGGCGTTCGGGAGGGAACCGACGGATATGTAGACGATGCCCCCGTCTTCGGATTCCGCCAGAACTCTCCGCGCGAGCTTTACGACGTCGGGGAATTTCCCGCCGCACGCGTGTTCGAGAAGGGGATATTTGGGGGAGCTGTCCGAATTTTTCGCCGCGGCGACTTTCCCGGCGAACGCCCCGCCCAGGGGGGCCGTCCGCGATATATCCGACGGGAACGCTTCCGTTCCCGAAATATTCATTTAGCAGCGCACAGAAAACGGGGGCTTCGGGGGTTCCCTTGTTGACGAGAACCGCGGCTATTTCTGCTTTTTCCTAATTTTTGAAGCGGTGGAGCATTGCGAGCGCGAGGGCATCGTCTACGTCGTTGCCCATGTCGGTGTCGAAAACGTCCCTTTCCGGAGCCACAAGCGCCGCCGAAGCGCAGAAAAACGCAAGCTGAAAATAGGGAAATTTGGCGAATTTCATATGGATGATATTATGTGAAAGCGTACTTTCGGACAACAAAAATTTGAGGCGGTAAAGTATTGACAGTATCTGTGCGGTCGATTTAATCGGACTTCAATATGAATGGAGATGTTTTCAGGAAGCGCGCGCTTTCGATGTGTATGGTTGTAGCGGCGTTGTTCTGCCTTGGCTGCCGCAGTTCCGGATCTGCGGAGTCGCTCGTGCCCGCCGAGGCTGGGGAATCACCGAATGCGTGGTGCACTTGGGCGACCCAAAACCTTTCGCTGGTTCCGGGAAGCGCGGCGGGCGACGGAAAAATTTTGTTCGCCGGCGACCAGGGCGCGGCGAGCGCGCGCGAAAACATAGGAGATTGCGCCGTATTCTCCGAAGGCGGATGGGTCGACGGTTGGGATGCGGTTCGCGGGGATCTGACGTTCCTCTTTGACGACGGTTGGGACGTCAAACCCAATATAGACAAGGCCAAGGAGATATATCTTTTCGGTTCCCTCGAATTGGACGAGTCGAAATTTCCGTCCTGCGCGGACAACTCCTTCGCCCAAAGGCTCAAAAAGCTGAACGCGCGCGTCAGGGAGCGCGGGTGGAAGGGCGCGGGACTGTGGGTCGCCGCCCAGTGCGCCCGCAAAAATCCGGACGAAAAATTCACTCCGGAGCGCGAGCGCGAATATTGGAGGGAGCGCATATTGTGGTCTAAAGAGGCCGGCATAAATTATTGGAAAGTCGATTGGGGCGAGAGGGGGCACAGCGTCGAGTTCCGCAAGATGCTCACCGAGCTCGGCGCGGAACTGCACCCCGGGCTGCTCATAGAGCACAGCATACCCAGCTCTCCCGTAAACGATTTGCGTTTTGACAAATCCAAGGGGGCGTTCGTGGGCAGCGGGGCTTTTGAAAATTCCGATCCCAAACTTTTGGATAGAATCCGCGCGCTTCTGAAAGTGAGCGGCTACACCCGCGTCTACGACACCATCACGCCGCTGACTACCCCGAGCACGATTTCCAGAACCGCATGGTATCTCTCCGAGGGCGAAAAAGCCGGAGGAAAGGGGCTGATAAACGTTGAGGACGACGTTTACACGGGGGCGGGGCTCGGCTGCGCGTACGGCGTAATGCGCTCGCCGTTTTGGGGAGCCGCGCCCTCCGACGAGGTTGCGCGCCGCAGATTCAAGAGCGCGGAGGTCGTCCGCGCCGTGAGGTGGTCGAGGATTGCCCCCGCCTTTCCGCTCGACAAGTCCAAGACGGTTTTCTCGGAAGAGAGGCTTGAAGACGATTGGACTTTCTCGGAGGGGCAGACTTGGTGGAGGGACGCATGGGGCAGAAAGTTGGTGCAGTCGGCCCCCGCGGTCGTCGCGCGCAACCTGCCGCTTCCGAAAGTTTCTCCGGAGGGCGCGGACGCCCCGTTCGTTCTCGCGAGCCGTCACCCCCACGGGCCGATAGCCGTGTCGGTAATGCCGCGCATAAAGACCGGCAGGGGGATTTTCTTTCCGCCGGCAAAAATCGCGGTGGATGCCGACATTTCGGGTAAAAAAGTCGGGCTTTTCGGGAAGTTCTCTTCAATCTCCTTTAAAATGCCCAAAAAGCCGTCTCGGATTTTGGCGCAGGATTTAGCTTCCGATTCCTCCGAGGACGTCTCGGACGAATGCGAGTGGTCGGACGGAACGCTCACAATCCCCGGAAGCCTTTCCGACCGCCTGTGCGCGAAAACGCGCGAAAGCGACGACGAAAGCATGCCGGCGATAGTCTTGCTCGCCGAATAGCCGTCCCCGAGGGGGCGCGCCGGGCAGAATCTCCGTGCCTATCTCGAAAGACCGTTTTTACATGCGTTGGCCGCGAATCCGGAGGCGGGAGTGAGGGCTCGCGCCGGATCTGTTTCGGGTTTTATTCCGAAATTCGGACGGAATGCGCAAAGAGGCCGCCGAACCGGCGGCCTCTTGTTTTATACGCGGGAAATGCGGGAAATAAGAATATCGCAACCGCGCTATGGGAGAAGTCTGCGGCTGCGCCGCGGGGGCAATGCGCGCCAAAAAACGGCGTCGGGAAAGCGCCAACGCCTCCCGCCCAAATGGGCAATTTTAACGGATGGAAAGCATGGGGGATCGGCGATCGCGATGTTAGCCGCCGCCAAACCGAAAGGGCAATCTTTACAGCCTTTCCCCCCCCTTGAATTTCGGGGCGCGGCTCACTTGCCCCGCGCCTCGTCGAGGCGCGCGCGCCAGTAGGCGGAGAATACCATGTAGATTCCGTACGGGTCGCGGGGACTCGTTTTCATGATGTTTTTTTCGAGGATTTCGCGGCGGGCGGCGGAGAGCTTGTAGCCGGTTGCCAGCATCTGTCCCCACATGATTTCGGAGGCGTCGCGAACGTTTTTTTCGGAAATCCGGTAGACGGGATATTCGTCTATGAATCCCGATATGGCGTCCATGATCTGCGAGAGCTGGATTTTCCTCGCCGCGTTAGGCTCCACATCTCTCACGAGCTGCAGCGAAGCGTTCATTTGCGCCACGGAATACGCCGGCACAAGGTATTTGTAATAAGGCTCTCCCATTCCGATGAACTTGGCGGACCCTTCGGCGATATCCCTGTAAATGGCGTTGTACCAGTTGAGGTATTTTTTGTCTTTCGTGGCGTCGTAGGCGGCGGCGTAGAGCATTCCCAGCCGCGCGGCTTCGTGCGGATGGACGTCGTGCATTTTCGCAACCCCGCGCTTGTCGGGGACGCCCTTGTGGAGCCTGTATGTGTATGGCGGGTCGGTATCGGGGCGGATTTCGCGCTTCATCTTTTCGGCGACTTCCCTGAAAATTTTAGCAATTTCCGCCTTTTCAGAACCGCTTGCGATTTTTGAATGGAAGTACGTCCACAACCCGTGGATGTTGTGCGTGTACTGGTCGCGCGAAGTTTCGGGATAGACGCTTTTGCCGTCCGCCGGCGACACGCCGCGCGCGACAAAGCCCGGGTCGCCGTGCACGGTGTTGGCGAGCATCAGCCCCCGCGCGATTCTGCGCGCCCACTCGGCGGTTTCGGCGTCTCCGGTCAACTCGTATTTGTCGCAGAGCCCCACGAGTATTATTCCGCAAAGCATCGAGCAATCCTCGATTCCCGTATGGCCGCCCATGTAATTCGGCTCGCCGTTCTTTTTGAACGGTTTGTATTCGGCAATCTCCTCCGGAGAGGGCATCTTGTCAACGGGCGCGGTGTAGAAGAGGTTTGTCTTGGGGGAGTAATACGTTTTTACGGCGCCGTTCCAGAGGGCGTCGAGTTTTTGCTCGAACTTCGGGTCGGCGAAGCCGCCGGTTTCGGCGAACGCGAATGGCGCGAGCGAAATAACCGCGGCGACGGCGGCGAGAGGAAGGACAGAGTATATTTTCATCGGGCTTCCGGTTTTAATGCGGGCTTACGATTGCCGGATATCATGGCGCGGCAGAGCGCGCATGTCGAGATAAAAGCGGCATCTGTACGCATCACGCGCCCACCCAACGAGGCAAGTATCCGGAGCGCGCCGCACAGATATTCACAACCGAAGTTTGCCCCTTCCCTCCTCCCTGCCGAAAAACGCGCAGGCGGCGGCTCCACCCTCCGCGAACCGGAGCGCAAAATTCCAAGTTAACCGTCGCTTCGTAGAGGACATGGACGACAAACAGAGTATTGGGAAATGCTAAGGAAATTCAGCCGCACGCCTCCGCGAACGAACCGCCCGCGAAAAATTCCGGAATGGCCGGCGTACATGCCTGCTCCGTATCCCTTTCGAGCCACCCAACAAATTTCCTTCCGAAACAGAGTGAACCCTCGGCGTAGGCGGCCTCCCACTTTGCTGCGGAGCAGAAACAACTCCCCCTGGACACGCCGCCTCGAACTATCCATACCCTTTGCGCTATCTGCGGTCTCGCAAACGCCATAGTACAACCATAGCCGCCGCGAGCCTCATCGGCTTTTACGCGGGAACCTCCCGCAGAAACTCGAACGACACCCCGTCCTCTGCCTTGATAAGTAGGCGGCGTATCAACGCCAATCCGCGCCATACCCGCGTCTTCGCTTACCACCCTGGAAAGATATCTGCGTAAGCATTCCCAATAAATTATATAAGTATTAATATACTTAATTTTTATTGCCGTGTCATCAGTTAACTATTGGGATCACGGCTAATATAACATTTATTTTCAAAACGCCAGTACATAACTGGCAGTAGACGTTTTTAGATATTGTTGGTTTTTTGTAAAGATTAAAGTTTAAGTTGTTGATTTATTTACTTATTGCCCCCTAGGGGGCGGCGCACTTTAGTTCGTGAAGATAATCGCTTGGACTTTTCCAATTTAGTGTCTTTCGGGGGCGAGAGTTGATCTCATTCAATGCAAATTTTAGTTCCCTTTCTGTCGCTTTTCGCAAATCCATTCCCTTCGGAAAGTACTGTCTCAACAATCTATTTGTGTATTCATTGAGACCTCTTTCGTAAGAAGTGTATGGGTGTGCAAAGTATATTTCACTCCTTAATTTTT
>OLIW01000134.1_pt1 | contig 89950 bp, 83 predicted proteins | sample 1601321 | NCBI WGS metagenome assembly OLIW01 (sample SAMEA2452114, study PRJEB22498) | human gut metagenome
TCCAAAAGAAAAAACACCTTATGCTCCAGAAGTAATTTATTATAATGGTAAATTTTATATGACTGCTTCTCCTTTAGGAAAAGGTCATTATATTTTTGAAAGTGATTCTCCAGAAGGACCATTTAAAACAATTACTGGTAATGTTGGAAGAAGTATTGATGGAAGTTTCTTTATTGATAAAAATGAAAATGTTTATTTTTATGGCGCAAATGGAGGAGGAATTGTTGTCTATGAATTAGATAATGATTTCAAAACTTTTAAAGATTCTAAAGGAGATTTAACATCTTGTCGAGTTGGTAATTGGAATGAAGGACCATATTTATTAAATAGAAATGGTGATTATTATTTAACTTATTGTGGCACTCATTATTTATCAACAAATTATCGTGTTGACTATGCTTTCGCAAGTGGAGAAGATTCTTTAATGCGTGATAGTAGTTATACTCGTGAGGATACTGTTCTTTTATCTACGAAAGAAAATTTTAATGGACTTGGACATTCTTGTACAGTCTTAGGCCCTGATATGGATAGTTATTATATTGTCTATCATAATTTAGAAGGAATTAGAAATCTTAATTTATCAAGATTGTCTTTTAATGGTTCAACTATGGTTGCAAACCAAGTAAGAGAAGGAGAAATTACAGGAATTTATGCAAGTAATTATTCTTCTAATGGTTTAGATAATTTTGAGGAAGTTGGTGAGTTCTATTTATCTGGTGATGAAACTAGTGAAACCTTTACTTGTGAATTTAATACAATTGGTGAAGGTAAGATGGTTTTCTCTTATGTTGATGAAAATAATTACTCTTATATTGATTTTATAAATAACACTATTGATATAGTTAGTTTAAATAATGGTAAAAAGAATTTTATTAATTCTATTGAATTAGTTAAAGAATATGATACTAGTGTTTATCATTCATTTAGATTGCAATATAATGATGGACTTATGAATTTCTATTTTGATAATATAGAAAAATTGGCCTTAGAAAGTGCTTCATTCCCTAAAGGTAAAATTGGCTATATGAAAAATTCAACATTTTCTGAATATGGCTATACTGCTTTTAGTAATGTTGCTTTAGGAACGAGTGATAAAAAGGCTTATGATGAAAATGTTTCTTTAGCTAATGGATATGTTGATGAATTGTCTATTTTAAATAATGGAAGTGAACTTCAATATATTGATTCAAGTAATGATTTTACTAGAAATGGTTCAAATAATTTAGTTTTAAAAAATAAAAATGATCGTGCTACCTATCGTTTCCAAGTAACAGAAGATAATAATTATGCGATTAATTTAAGGGTTAATAGTGCTTCAATTAATAAAAAAATTGGAGTGAGAATTGATGATGGAGAAATTAACGAAGTTATTCTTCCAAGTCAAAAAGGACAAATTGCTAAAGGTGATTTGTTAGTTAATGTTTTAAATTGCTCATTAACTCAAGGACCACATCATTTTTCTATTTATAATTTAGATGATGAAATTGCTTTTAGTGAAATTAGATATGAAATGGTCGATGAAGGAAAAACCAATGAACATTCATTAACAAAAAATAATTTTGAAGATGATGCTTTCTATATTAGAAATGAAATGAATCTTGATCAAAATGGAGTTAATTCTAATAATCAAGAAACATGTGGTATTATTACTAAAGATAATTATTTCAATGCTGAATTAAGTGTTGATATGAATATTCAAAGTATCGAAAGTGGTGGATATGTTTCTTTATTAATGAATATTAGTGATTATTCGGTTAATTATTATGGTGATGCTGATGGAATAAGCAGCTTTAATACTTATCGTGGATATCGTTTTGAAATTGATAAAACAAGATTAAAAGTTCAATATGTTGATTATAATTTTACTAAATTATTACGTGTTGAAAAAATTAATTATAATTTTGGTGAAGATATAAATGTTATTTTGAAACAAGAGAATAATACGATTACTTGTTATTTAGATGATAATCAAGTATTATCATTTGTGTGTAATGTTGGAAATATGTCAGGTGGAGTCGGTTTTATGGCTTCTAATGCAAAGGCGACATTTTATCAAATGAGGATTTCATAATGAGAAAAATATTTTTTGATAATTTTAAAAAGAATACATCAGGAGTTTGGTATTTTATACCAGACTCCTTTAATGATTATAAAAAGAAAAAACCATGTCATGGATTTGGACAAATTAAATATGATGAAGGATCTATTTATACTGGGGAAATCTATTTTGATGGTAAAAATTACAATAAATTAGGATATGGACAGCAAGATTTTACCTATTCTTCTATTGGTGAAATTAATCGCTTTACTCATCAAAAATTATATAAATATGTTGGTAAATTCAATTATCGTAAAACTGATTGGATTTATGGTAATGGAGTTATGTATTTTCATGATGAAAATAATAAACCATCTTGCTTCCAAACAGGTTTTTTTGCAGGATTAGAAAAAATTAAAGATTTTCAAGGAGAATTTGATTATAATCAATTACTAGAAGGTTATAGTAAAGAAAAACAAGCTGATTTTGATTGTCGACAACTTTTATTCAATGATGAAAAAAATGATTTAAAGAATATTAAAGAATTAGATAATTTATTTATTGGTGATTCTTATATGGAATTTTGGCACTATGATATATACGCTGAAAAAACCTTCTATGAAGCATTTGAAAATTCTTTAAATGTTGGTCTTGGGGCTACTCGTTTTATTGATTGGTTTAAATATATTAAACAATTAGTAGATTTACCAAAGCCTAAGAATATTATTATTAATTTAGGATTTAATGATATTCATTCTAATTTTAAAGCAAGAGGAGTTTATTATTATCAATTAAAATGTTTAAGAATGCTTAGAGAGATTTTCCCTGATGCAAATTATTATTTTATTAATTTAGTGCACGCTCCATTATTTGATAATTATCTTCTTGAAGAAGAAAAATTTAATAAATTATTAATAAATGGTCAAACAAAGCACAATTATAAAGTTATTGATAATTATAATAACATTAAGAAAGAAAAAACAAATTGCTTCTATCAAGATTTAGTTCATTTAAATCATTATGGATATAACTTATTTGAAAAATTAATTAAAGAGGAGTTAAAATGATTACTTACTTACCAAAGCAAAAATTATTCCATTTAACAAACAAAAGTATTTCTTATTACATTTATTTAAATGAAGAAGGATATTTAGAAACCATTTATTTTGGAAAATATTTACCTAGTATTGAAAATGTTGATTGGATTAGAAAACCTTACAGTGATAATAATGCAACTCAATATTTTTCTGTTAAAGATCAAAAAGAATATACTTTTAAAGATAATTTTAGATCAAATAGAGCAAGACTTGAAATTTCTTCACATGGAAAAAATGATAAAAGAGGCGCGCCAATTGTTATTAGAAAAGAAAATGGTTCTTATTTAACAAATTTTCTTTTTGATAGTTATAAAATTATTGAAGGAATTCCTACTTTAGAAAATCTTCCTCATGCTAAAAATGATCATGTTTCCACGCTTGAAATTACTTTAAAAGAAGAATTACAAGATATATATGTAAAATATTATTTATCTTTATATGATGATATAGATATTTTAGTGAAAAATTTTGTTATTGAAAATAAAACAGGACATGATATAAAAATTGATAGAGCTTTATCTTTACAACAAGATTTTATGCATGCAAATTATCGTTTTGTTCATTTTAAAGGTTGTTGGTCAAAAGAAAGAGATTATGAAATTAATGATGTCCATGATGGTATTCAAGAAGTTACATCTAACTATGGAAGAAGCTCTCATGAAGAAAATCCATTTGTTTATTTGCTTGATAAAAATGCCACAAATACAACTGGTGAAGTAATTGGCTTTAACTTAATCTATAGTGGTAATTTTAAATTTAGAATGTTTGTTGATTATCAAAAATATCTTCATGTAACTTATGGTATTAATGATGAAGATTTTGAATGGACTTTAAAAAATAATGAACAATTTATTACCCCTCAAGCGGTAATTTCTTATTCATATTTAGGTGTTGATAAGATGTCACAAAATTTTCATTATTTTGTGAAAAATCATTTAATAACATATAAAAAAGATAAAGAATATAAAGAAGTTTTATTTAATTCTTGGGAAGGATGTTATTTTACTTTCAATACTGAATCAATTATTTCTTATATAGATGATTCAATTAAGATTGGTTCAGAATTATTTGTTCTTGATGATGGTTGGTTTGGTGTTAGAGATAATGATTATACTGGTTTAGGTGATTGGTATGTCAATAAAGATAAAGTCGATTTACATAAAGTTATTAAACATTGTCATGATAAAAAATTAAAATTTGGTATTTGGTTTGAACCAGAAATGGTTACTCCATATAGTGAATTATATAAAAATCATCCTGATTATATTCTAGGTGAAAAAGAAGAAAATATTTTAACTATTCAGCGTCATCAATTCCATTTAGATTTTGCTAATCCAGAAGTCGTGGATAATATTTATGAACAAATGGTCAAATTTTTAGATGAATATCAAGTTGATTATATTAAGTGGGATTATAATAGAACTGTTAGTGAACATTTTTCTAGATATTATGGAGCTAATCAACAAGGTGAAATTTATCATAGATTAGTGCTTGGATATTATTCTTTACTTTCTCGTTTAATTAATAGATATCCTCATATTATGTTTGAAGGATGTGCATCTGGAGGAGGAAGATTTGATCTTGGAACTTTATTCTATTGCCCTCAAATTTGGTGTAGTGATGAATCTGATCCAATTCAAAGAATTTTCATTCAATACAATACTTCTTTAGGTTATCCATTATCAACAATTGGTTCACATGTCAACGCGAATAGAATTACTTCATATAAAACAAAAGCTTTAATTGCTTTATTTGGTACTTATGGTTATGAAATGAATCCAAATAAATTAACTAAAGAAGAAATGGATGAATTATCTTTAGTCGCCGATATTTATAAAAAATATCATCGAGAAGTTATTGAAGAAGGAACTTTATATCATTTATTTTCACCAACAGAAACTAATTACATGTCTATGCAAGCTGTTAGTTTAGATAAATCTAAATCTTTAATTATTTTTATGAATAAATTAAAAGAAACTGATCAATCTCGTTTTGTAAAATTACATGGCTTAGATGAAAATAAAATGTATAAAAACTCATTTAATAATGAAATTTATTCAGGTTTATATTATATGCAAGTGGGAATCAATTTCTCCTTTGATTGGTTTGATGAATTTACTTGTAAGTTAATTATTTTAGAAGAAATTAAATAACATTATTTTTATTGTAAAATAATTTATAAATATCTTAAATACTCCTAATTTTAGGGGTATTTTTATTTTTTGACATTTATTAATTTTTTTATAATATATTGAAATGAAAGCCCTTTTATCGCTATAATATTTGTATAACAAATATGCAGGAGGCAAAAATGAAAAAATTATTACCTTTATCAATTCTTTCAACAATTACTTTAATGGCTGTTTCATGTGGAGGAAATTCTTCTTCTATTGATAATAATTCTTCTTTACCAGCTTGTAATGAAGATAATAAAGTTCATATTGTTATCTTAACTGGTCAAAGTGGAGCTAGAGGAAAAGCTAAAAATACTGATTTAACTGAAGATCAAAAAGATCCTAATTATGATGTTGATATTATGGCTGATGGATTAACCATGCCTCAACTAGCAAATATTCCTTCTTCAATTAAAGATGGAATTGAATTAACTGAAGTTCAACCTGGCTTTGGTGATTCCACTGGTGAATTTGGCCCAGAACTTGGTATGGGAGAAAACCTTGCATCATTATTTCCAAAAGGAAATGAAGATAGAAAATCAGTTATTGTAAAATATACTGCATGTGGATCAACTTTTACTGACCATTGGTATTCAACATCAATGTTAAATGATAGTACGATTTCTTCAAAATTAAATAAAGAACAAATTAGAACTATTAAAGATCAACAAACAGGACCTTTAACAAATAATTTATATCAATTAATTGATGAAACAATTGATCAATTATCATCTGAAGGATATGAAAGTGTTATCGATGGAGCGGTTTTTGTTCATGGTGAACAAGATGCAAAATTTGATGATAATATGGATATTTATGAAAAAGCTTTAGAATACTTTGCTAAAGATTTAAGAAGTTATGTTGGTAATGATAATATGCCTTTTGTTATTACTGAAGCTTTAACAAATAGTGCTAAATATTCTAATAAATTACGTGAAATTCAAAAAAATGTTGCTTCTAAAAATGAAAATAATTTATTTGTAGAAACAAGTGATTTATACACTAATACATTTGAACCATGGCATTTTGGTGCTGAATCTAACTTTATTTTAGGTAATAGAGCAATTGCTGAACTTGCAACATATAATGACACACGTACTATTAGTGAAGTCTTAACTCAATCAATTACAGTACCTTTAAATGTAGATGTAAGTTTACCAACTTATATTTCTGCAAAATATAGTAATGACTATGAAGGTTTAAGTAAGATTAAATATACTTCATCTTATGATAAAACAAAACTTGGTGAACAAACTGTTAATTATGTAGTAGATTCTAAATGTGGTAATCCTTATCAAGGAAGCATGACTATTAATGTTAGCAATGATCCATATGTTGATGGCATTACTAATGAATATAGTTCTTATAAAACTAATAAATTAGGTGATAAAGGTAATATCTTTGTTCGTAAAGGTGAAAAAGGATTATTTGTTTCTGGTGATATTGATGATAAAGATATCTGGACAGATGGTGAAGCTTGGAATATTAAAGATATGGGGCAATCCACAAAAAATGATGACTTTAGAATTTATTTAACAACATCTGATGTAGCAAGTAGATATACAATTTGCTTAAGTGCTGCTAATTTACTTAGAGTTTATAATAAAGGAGTAAGTTTAACTGATGCAACTCCAGCTAAAAATCTTTATCAATTAAAGAAAATTACTGATTTTAAATATCATGTAACCACTAAAGGATTAGCTAATGTTCCAGAAGGAAATAAATCAAATGGATTAAGTTTTGAATTATATTTAAGTTATAGTGATTTAGGAATCACTAATCCAGATGATATTAAGTTATGTTTTGCATATAATGATATTTCTAACCCAGAGAATATTGCTCAAGATGATGAAACTAAAACTCGTCCAGCAAACAATGTATATTTAATGAAAGGAAATACAGATAGTTACGAATTAGATATTAACAATTATTTTGCTATCTCAGAATTAATTTAATTTATGAAAAGTGTTATTGGCGCAGATCCATACGTTTTATTTGATAAAAAAAGTGGATATTATTATTGCTATGCAACTAGCAATACTAAGCATAATAAAACATTCTATATTTATAAATCAAAAGATTTAATAAATTGGGAATTTGTTGATTATGCTCTAGATACATTAAAAAATAATTGGGGAAAAGATTGGTATTGGGCACCTGAATGCTATTATAATCCTCATAATAATCATTATTATTTATTCTATAGTGCTCGTTTAAAAGATGAATTAACAAAAGAATATTTCTATGAAGATAATTATGAAGAAAATTGTAAAATTGGTGTAGCGGTTTCTACTTCTCCAGAAGGACCATTTATTAATATCACTGATCGACCAATTGATTATTATCCTTATGATCCAAATTATTTAGATGTTGATAAAGTCTATAAAAATACTTTTTCAAAAGATATTGATTTATCTAAAAGATTATCTGCACCTAAAGGTGTTTATCTTTCTTCTATTGATGTTAATTTATTTTTTGATGAAGATAGAATTTATATGTTTTATTCTCGTTGTTGTTATCGTAATTGTATTTTTGATGAAGAATATCAAAAATTTATTGAAGAAAGTAACATTGTAGCAGTTGAATTAGATACTTCTTGGTGGTTTGATAAAGAAGCTAAAACAATGCCAACAATTAAAAAAGAATATCTTTCTTATAATAATAATCAAAGACAAGATAAATTTACTAATATAATTACTTATCATAATGAAAAACAAGCCTGGGAAAATGGTCATATTAATGATTATGATAATAATTTTGGAAGTAAAAGAAATCGTCGTTGGTCTGAAGGTAGCACTACCTTTACAAAAATGTTAAATGGAGAAAAAGTATATTGCATAACTTATTCATGTAATAATTATCAAAATGCTTTATATGGAGTGGGAATTGCTTTTTCTAAAAATTCTTTAGGACCATATAAGAAATATGAAAAAAATCCAATTATTCATCAAATAAAAGGAGAATCATTATATTCAACAGGGCATGGTACCATTATTGAAAAAAATGGAGAAATGTATTATTTCTTACATGGAAGAGATAATGTTGAACACGATAGAACTTTATATTTAGCTAAAATAAATATTAATTCCACTACTGATGTTAGTGTTGATAAAGTTGAAATGTGTAAATTAATCGAGGAATAAAAATGAAAAAAAATTTAAAAAATGTTTTATTAGTATCTTTACTTTTTACAGGTGTTATTGCTTGTAATGAAGTAGCAACAAGTGAAACTTCAACAAGTAGTGAAACTTCAACAAGTGAAACGACCACTAGTGAAGTCGCAAATGAATTAACTATTGAAGATGTATTTGTCTATAAAAATTACAAAATGAGACCATATATTACTTTCACAAAAGAAAAAGAAGACATTACTTATTCTTTTGAAGGCGACGCAATTAGTATTGATGATGATGGTGTTATTACTTGTAATAAAGAAGATAAAATAGTAGAAGTTAGTGCAACTACTGAACATTTAAGTACTACTTTTAAAGTTTATACAAGAGGAAATTTTACTGATTATCAAGCTAAAGTACAAAATAGAAAAGTTGATTTTGTAACTCGTGGAGAACAATATGGTGAAACTTTATTTATTGGTGATTCATTCTTTGATGTAGCAGAATTCTGGAATAATTTCTATGATTTATATGCTGGTAAAAATGTTAGATCAGCTGGTATTTCTGCTTCCACTACTACTGATTGGGAAATCTTTGCTGAAGATTTAATTTATCCATCTGAACCTAAAAATATTGTTATCCATTGTGGAACTAATAATATTTTTGATGATGGTAAAAATGCTAATTCAACTTTTTATGATGTTAAAAGATTAATTGAAAAAATTCATTATGTACTTGAAGATACTAAAATTTATTATTTTGGTATTGAACCTCGTACCTATGGAGCAAAAGGTAATAGTGTTTCTAACACAGTAGTGATGTTAAACCAAGCAAATAAATTAATTAAAGAGTTCTGTGATAGCAATGCTTATTTAACTTATTTAGATTCTCCTGCTCTTTGCTATAATGAAGATGGTTCGGTTAAAACTGAATTCTTTAGAGATGGAACTCACCCAGTTTTAGATAATTATGCTTATTATGTTGATTTATTAGATGAAGCTGGTGTTGTTTTAGAAGATAAACAAGTAAATAGTAAAATTGCTGATTTTTCCACTTCAGTAGCTAATTCTATTGGTGATAGCAGTAGAAATATTGCTTATAAAGGTACTAATTTAAATCGTGAATTTTCTTTAGAAGGAACTTTAAAAATTAAACAAACTGGTCATAATCCACATATTCAATTTTCTTTAGATAATACAAGTTTTGCTAATAGATTCTTATTATGGGATAATCTAACTAATGGTAATTTTAAAATTGGTTATGCTATTAATAGTAACCATGATGCTAATGCTGATGCAGGAAGTACTTATGTTAAAAAAACAGAGGATTTAGTTCTTAATTGGAAAATTTTAGTTACTAGTAAAAATGCTTATTTATATATTAATGGTGATTTAAAAATTATTATGCTTAATATTCCAAATGATGCTACTAAATCATTTTTAATGGGAACTGAGCATGCTGCAGTGGACTTCTATAATATGAAGGCTATTAGTAAAGAATTTGATGCAAATGAATATAATGCATTACTAAATGATGCAATAGTAAAAAAATACGAAGCTTCACAAGAAACAACTAGACAAGTAATTCGTGATAAAGATTTTTAATTAAATTATTTAAAATCTATGAAGATCATGTGTAAAAACATGGTCTTTTTTCATGCTTATAAATAGTGTATTTATTCAAATAAAAATATTATGAGTATCATCCGATTGGCTGATGTAACATTAAGTTTAATTCAATAGCATTGGTCACTAATTAATTCATCTACACCTCTTGGACTTATAGTAAATGTTGCATGCTAAGCTTATTTGGCTGCTCAAAGCATAACAGCTGAAACTAATTTAATTAATAATGCAAATATTGTTGGAAAAAATGTAAATTTGATAGAGTTAATTTATTCTTTTGAAAAGAAAAATCTTTTCTTGGGAGGATTTGGAACTTGGCCGAAACATATTAAAGAATTGTTTGATGATTTAAACATTAAATATGATTTTTCTACAGATCCGAATGATTTACCAAAATATACACCTTCAAAATATAAAGGGTGCATTACAACATATTTTAATATGTATTGGCAACAAGGAGTTCCAAATAAAAATGATATAAACAGATTAACTATTCATACAACTTTTTGGCTATCGATTAATAAATATTATTATATTTACAATAATTCTCAGCAAATCTTAACTAAAGCCAGTAATGAAGTACTTGAAGTAAATGGTGATGAATCTTCTTCAAAATCTAAAATAGAAGATGAAATAAAAATAAATCCAGAAAATGATAAGAAAAAATTTATTTCAATATTTGGTTTAAATAATTAAATTTTATTAAAAGGTTGTGAAAATTCAATTAAAAAACTAAGTATTTCACAACCTTTTCTTGGAATAATTATAAAGCGTGTTAAAATGAAACTATGAAAAAAACAAAGGGTACCATTTTAATTCTATTTCTTTTTACACTTACATCATGTTTTAAACCAATTTGGCAAAAAGTAGCATATTTTTATGCAATTGACGATTATTGGAATGTTAGATATGTTCAGGTAAATAAAACTTCTGAATATTATAGTGTAGATGAATATTACTATAATGGTGACACTGATAGCGATAATATTATTATCAATATTGAAATTCCTAAGGAAATAAATGGCTTTCCTGTAACTGACTTAGCTGGAGGCGCATATGCAATAGAAAAAGAAGTATATAAATTTCATGATAATGGATATCGTCAAGGTTTATTTTGCATGGATTTTGCAATTATTACAAATAATACTATTAATAAAAATAGTTATGTTGAAATAAATATTTATTTATCTGAAAATATACAATGGGTTCAAATAGATGGAGAACTTATTATATATAATAATGCTGAGTATTATGATGAATTTTCTATTTTTTATAATAATTATTCTGTTAATTTTTATATTGACGAAAATAATAAACGTTTTTATTCAAAAGATGGCATTATTTATGAAAAAAGTGATGATAGTATATATAGCGAAGGTGAAGTTTATTCTTTGAGAATGAAAGGTAATAAATTAAGGGAGCCTTATTCTTGGAGTTCTTTAGAATGGCCATTTGATAATTTTTAGTTTTTTGTAGGGACACAAACAATTCAAAAAAGATGACAGTGTAGGATTTAGACCCTAAAAAATTTTATAGAGCCCATGTAAGTAATCGCTTACATGTTTTTCTTTACATTTTTATTACAGTTTTTTTATATTTTTGAGATATTTTTCAATATTTTTTCTTTTTAAAATAAAAGTGTCTTAAGTTAGACGAGGAGAAAAAAATGAAAAATTTATCAAAAAAATTATTATTTGTTACATCGTTATTTGGTCTATTAACTATTACTGGATGTGGAGAAAGTTCAACTACTTCTTCAAATGAATTTGATTCAAGTAAATTAATTACAAGATATACTAGAGATACTGAATCTGGTACTAGAGATGGATTTTTTACTGCAATTGGTTTTAAAGATGCAGTAACAAAAAATGAAGTTATTCCTAATTGTGTAGAAGCTACTGATAATGGAAATATGATTTCTTTAGTAAATAATGATGAATATGGTATTGGTTATATATCTTTAGCATCATTAGAAAGTTCTTCATTAACTGGTCTTTCTTATAATGGCGTGGCTCCATCAGAAGAAAGTGTTGTTGATGGAACATATGGATTATCAAGAAATTTCAATTATATTACTAGACTTGAAAGTGATTGTACACTTACTGAATGGACTTTAATAAGAGGTTTCTTATTATTTATGAATAGTAAAGAAGGTTTAACAATTATTAAATCTAAAGATGGTATTTTAACTAAATCCATTGCAAGTAGTACAAGTTTTAATGATTTACTTAATTTAGAAGAAAATAAAGATGTTAAAGATTTATGTGCTAAAGCATGTGAAGATAATAATAAAACTGAAATTAAATTTGGTGGTTCTACTTCAGTTGAAAAGATTTCTAAAGCATTAACAGATGCTTTTGCTACATATTGTCCAAGTTTTAAACCAACACATAATCATACAGGTTCAGGAACTGCTTTTAAAGGCACTCAAGGAAGTGAAAAAGATGGAGTTAATAGTATGCATATTGGCTTCTTATCAAGAGAATTATCTTCTTCAGAAACTGCTTTAGAAGGATCACACGGATTAATTTGTAAAGATGGAATTGTAGTAGTAGTTAATGCAAAAAATAATTTAGTTAGTAATTTAACTACTGAACAAGTTAAAACTATTTATTCACAAGATACAACAAAATGGAGTGATATTATAGCTAAATAGGCCTTAGCCTATTTTTTACGTGTTATGAAAAATTCAAAAACAAAATTATTAATTGATCAAATCGTAAAAATCATTTTCATGATTATTGGTTTAATATGCGCTTCTTCAATTGTTTTTATTGTTTTCTTTATTATATTTAAAGGGATTACTCCTTTTATTAAAACTTATAGTGATGGTAGTAAGGCCTCCTTAATTAATTTTCTATTTAGTGTTAATTATTCGGATGGAAATTATGGAGTACTAGGTTTAATTATTAATACATTAGTAATAGTTTTAATTGTTGCACTAATTGCTTTACCAATTAGTGTTTTAACGTCTTTATTTATTGTAAGAATTGCTCCTAAAAAGATATCAGTTTTTATGCAAACTATTGTGGAATTATTATCTTCAATTCCTTCTATTATTTTTGGTTTATTTGGTATGGGTGTGATTAATCCTCTAGTTAGAAATTTAGCAAGTGCATTTAATGTTCAAACAGCAGGTGGAGTATCAACTTTATCAGTTATCATCGTTTTATGTATGATGATTATGCCTACCATTACTACTTTAAGTATTACTTCAATGAAATCAGTAAAAGAAAATCAAATATTAGCTAGTTATGCTTTAGGCGCTAGTAAGTCGCAAACAGATTTTAAAATTGTTATTTATGAAGCAAAAAGTGGAATATTAGCTAGTTTAATTTTAGGTATAGGAAGAGGACTAGGTGAAGCTACTGCCATTAGTATGGTTTGTGGAGGGGCTAATGGAATATCATTAGGTTTATTTTCACCTACTAGTACTTTAACTTATGTAATGATGCAAGGATTTCATGAATCAAGTGGTTTAAGTTATGATATTCGTTTTAGTGTTGGTATTGTTTTAATTGTTATTATTTTATTAACTAATATTGTTTTAAATAAAGTTAAAAAGGAGCTATGTAAAAATGACAAATAAAAGAAGATTTTTTGATTTTTTAAGAAATAGTTCAACAGTTATTTCTACTTTGTTTTCTTTAATTACTTTTTTGGGGATTATTTTTTATGTAGGAATTAATGGAAGTAGATATTTATCTTGGGAGTTAATTTCTTCTGATAATAAAAGTAGTTTAAATATTATTTCCACTGAACAAAATAATAAAGAGTTTACTAATCCTAATCTTGATGGAACTTTTTTTTCTTATAAATATGGAATATCTTTAAAAGATGGAGAAAATTTAGAAGGGAAAAGTTGTGTTTATGTTGAATATGTATCTTCTAGTTCACCTTTTAATAATACTTTAAATAATAAAGGTGAAACTTATCAATTAGTAAAAGGGACAACTTTAGATATATTAATGGGAGTTAGTGAAGATAATTTAGATGTAGAATGTTATGCAAAAGATGGTGCTGAAAAATTTGCTAAACAATTAGATAAATCTGTTTCTATTTCTTTTTTACAATGTAGTAAATTAGGTGGAGGTATTAGAGGTTCACTTATTTGTACAATATATTTAATTTTATTAACTTTGTTATTTTCTTTACCTTTAGGTATTGGAGGCAGTATATATTTAGTCTTATACGCTAAAGAAGGTAAATTTAAAACGATTATTACTAATATGATTGATGCAACAAGTGGAATTCCTTCCATTATTTTTGGCTTTGTTGGATTAATTATTTTTGTGCCTTTTGTTTCAGTTTTTACAGGTATTAATGGGTATTCACTTTTAGCGGGTGCTTTAACAATGACTTTAGTGTTATTGCCCACTATTATTAAAACAACTTCTGAAGCTTTAAAAGAAGTTCCTTCTACTTATATGGCTTCTTCTTTAGCTTTAGGTGCTAGTAAAACACAAACAATATTTAAAGTAATATTACCTAATGCTTTACCGGGAATATTAACTGCTACTTTACTTTCAATTGGAAGAATTATTGGTGAATCAGCAGCTTTAATTTTTGTGATGGGAACTTCTATTGAAGATAATATTTCTATTTTTAAAGGAGCAACCTCGTTATCATTACATATTTGGTCATTAACTAAGCAAGAAACACCAAATTATCAAGTAGCATGTTCAATTTCAATTATTATTTTACTAGTGGTTTTTTTAATGAATGTTTTAGTAAAAATAATATCTTATCGTATAAATAAAAAAAGAGGAATTTAAGATGAATGATGTTTTTGAAATTAAAGATTTAAATCTATTTTATGGTGAAAAACATGCCTTAAAAGATGTTAATTTAAAAATATATGAAAAAGAAGTTACTTCTTTTATTGGGCCTTCAGGATGTGGAAAATCTACTTTGTTAAGATGCTTAAATCGAATGAATGATTTAATTAGTAATTGTAAAGTTGAAGGAACTATTTTATATAATGGTGGTGATATAAATTCAATTAATGAAGTTGATTTGAGAACAAATGTAGGAATGGTTTTTCAAAATCCGAATCCTTTTCCAATGCCAATTTTTGATAATGTTGCTTATGGCCCACGTTGTAATGGCATCAAAAATAAAGAAAAATTAAAAGAAATTGTTATTGATTCTTTAAAAAAAGCTTCTTTATATGAAGAAGTGAAAGATCGTTTAAAAGATAGTGCTTTGGCTTTATCAGGTGGACAACAACAAAGATTATGCATTGCTCGATGCATAGCAATGTCACCTAAAGTAATTTTAATGGATGAACCAACGAGTGCTTTAGATCCAATTGCAACTTTAAAAATTGAAGAATTAATTCAAGAATTAAAAAAGGATTATACAATTGTTATAGTTACTCATAATATGCAACAAGCGACAAGAATTTCTGATTATACAGCATTTTTCTTGTTAGGTGAAATTGTTGAATATAATAAAACTATTGATTTATTTTCAAATCCTAAAAATAAGAAAACAGAAGATTATATAACAGGAAGGTTTGGTTAATATGTTATTAAAAGATGAAATGGATAATTTAAAATTACTTGTTCTAAAAATGTCAGATGCTTCAATTATGAATATTAAAGAAGCAATTGATTATTATTTAGGAAAAGAAGAACTTAATGGAATTAATGATGATTTAATCGATCAATACGAACGTTTAGTAGAAGAAATGTGTGTCAATATTTTATTAAAAGAACGTCCTTTTGCTCGTGATTTAAAAGAAGTAACTGGTGTTTTAAAATTGGTTTCTGATATTGAAAGGATTGGTGATCACGCTGAAGATATCTTTGAATTTGCTACACGTCTACTTCCATATAAAGAAGATAAATTAGTTGAAATTGAATCATTAGCTAGTTTTGTAATGTTAATGGTTAAAAATTCGATTAAAGCTTATATTGATAATGATTCGACATTAGCAAAAAAAGTTATTGAAGATGATGATTATGTTGATAAAAAATATTTAGAGATTATTGAAAACTTATCAAAAAAAGAAGATATTGATAAAGATTATGTGCCATTTGCTATTTATACCACTTTAGTGGTAAAATATCTTGAAAGGATAGCTGATCATTCAGTAAATATTGCTGAATGGGTAGAATATATCCTAACTGGTTATTATAAAGATAAAATGATTTTTTAAGAGGTGAATTATGTTAATTTATTCAATTGAAGATGATGAAGACATTGCTTTAATCATCAAAAAAACATTAATTAAGCAAGGTTTTGAAGTCGAATCATTTAATTGTGGTAAAGATTTTTTTAACGCTTTTGAAAAGAAAAAACCAGATATTATTTTATTGGATTTAATGCTTCCTGATATTGATGGAAAATTTATTCTAAAACAAATTAGAAGTATGTCTAAAAATGATGATATTCATATTATTATTATTTCAGCAAAACATATGATCACTGATAAAGTGGAAGGTCTTGATTTAGGAGCTGATGACTATATTGAAAAACCTTTTGATTTATTAGAATTAATGGCTAGAGTGGAAGCACAAGCACGTCGGTTAAATAAAAAGAAAGTTATTTGTAAAGATGATGTTGTTTTGAAGTTAGATGAAAGAGAATGTTATAAAAATAATTCTAAAATTGATTTAACAGTTAAAGAATTTGATATTTTAACTTTATTAATTAAAAATTCACCTAATGTTATTTCTAGAGAACAAATTTTTGAAAATATTTGGAATACTAATGAAATTGTTGAAAGTAGAACAGTTGACATGCATATTAAATCATTAAGGGCAAAACTTAGTGATGATGGCAGTTTTATTAAAACGGTTTATGGAATAGGCTATAAGATTTAATATGAAAAAAAGATTAATTATTACTAATTCAATATTGGTATTTATTTCTTTGATTTTAACTTTAACTTTTTCAAGTGGAATAATTTATAAACAAAATTACGATACATATTCAAAAGAAGTAGAAAATTATTTAGCTTTAACTATTTCTATTTTTGATGGTACAAATTTTGATGACACAAAAAATTCTATTACTTCTACAGATAAAAATATTCGTTTAACTATTATTGATACTAGTGGAAAGGTTATTGTTGATACTTTAAATGAAAGTATTGAAGAAAATCATTTACAAAGACCAGAACTAAAAAATTTAAGAGAAGTGTATAAAAGATATTCATCAACTGAACATCAAACAATGATGTATATTGCTGATTTAGCTTCTTCATATTATATAAGAATTGCTATCCCAATGGGAAATATTGATAGTATCATGGCTACTTATGTATCTTTAAGTGTTATTTTCCTTGTTATAGTGGAAACTGCCTCTGTTGTTTTAATTAGTTTTTTTATAAAAAAGAGTTTAAAACCGATAAATTTAACAGTTAAAGAACTATCTTCTTTAGCAGGAAAAGATTATCAAAATACTGATTTAGAGATTGATCATTTACCTAATATTATGAAAGATATTACAGAGGTTTTGAATCAAAATATTAATTCAATTAAACAACAGCAAGAAGAAGCTTCTTCAGTTATGAATTTATTAAATCAAGGCGTAGTGGCAATTAATAAAGATTTAGAAGTTGTTTTATTAAATAAAACCGCTAAAAAGATTTTTAATGAGCAAGATGTATTAAATCGTAGTTATTTATTTTTAATTAGAGATGTTCCTTTTCAAGAAAGAATTCAACAAGTAATAAAAAATAAAATTAATGATAATTATATCTTAGTTTTAAATAAATTAACTTATGAATGTATGATAAATTATGTAAGTAATACTTGGTTATCTGGTGGAGTGGTTATTACTTTAGAAGATATAACTCAAAAAGAAATCTTAGAGAAAACTAAAAAGGATTTCTTTCAAAATGCTTCCCATGAATTAAAATCACCTCTTACTTCTATCATTGGTTATCAACAATTAATTACGCAAGGAATTGTTGATGATCCTGAACAAATTAATACTTATTCTTTAAAAACGATTAAAGAAGCTAATAGAATGAATGATATCATTATTGATATGCTTAATCTTGCTGAACTTGAACAAGATTATCAAACTAAAAAAGAAACTTTCTCATTAAAAAAATTGATTTTAGAAATTATTGATGCTTTAGACAGAAGAATTAAAGAAAAGAATATTGCTTTAGAATTGAATTTGTTAGATTTTGATATTAAAGGTGATGTTAAATTATTAGATTAATTAATTCGAAATTTAATTGATAACGCTATTAAATATAATAAAGAAGATGGAAAAATTAGTATTATTTTAAATAAAGAAAAATTAATTATTTCTGATACTGGTATTGGTATTTCTAAAGATAATCAAAAAAGAGTCTTTGAAAGATTCTATCGAGTTGATAAAGGAAGAAGTAAGTCAGTTGGTGGAACTGGGTTAGGACTAGCTATTGTTAAACATATTTGTGAAATTTATAATTATAAAATTAAAATGTCTTCATGCTTAAATGAAGGTACGACAATAGAAATTATCTTTTAATTATTGACAAAGTAAAAATTAAGATAAATAATAATCTTACTTCAGGGTCAGGTGAAATTCCTTCTCGGTGGTAAACCCCACGAGCACAAAAGTGCTGAACTAGTGAAATTCTAGTGGCGACAGTATAGGCTGGATAAAAGAAGTAATCCTTTTATGTTAAAAAAGATCCTGAGATACAGGATTTTTTTATTAGGAGGGTTTATGGAAAATTCTAATCTCAGAAAAAAACTAATACTTATAATTATTGGTTTTATATTTATTATTAGTTCAATTGTTTGTCGCTATTTATCGTTTAATGATTTGCCAATTTATTTTTTAGATTTAATTGGCGTGGGTATCATTTTATTTAGTAGTTCTATAAAACAAAAAAGTGCTCATCAATTATCAATTAAAGAAATATCCTTAATTGGTGTTCAAGGGGCAATAAGTGCATTATTATATATTTTTGTAAAATTCAATTTACCAATTTTTCCTCAATTTCTTGATATTCAAGTATCAGAAATTCCTGCTTTAATCACTTCATTTATGTATGGACCAAGTGCAGGGTGTTTCGTTATTTTAATTAGATTTATTTTAAAATTGCCATTTTCTTCTACAGAATTTGTTGGGGAACTTGCTGATTTAATTATTGGTTTAGTTTTAGTGTATATTTCTGGAGCAATATACAAAAAAAAGCGCACATTAAAAGGTGCACTTCTTGGTTTAAGTTTAGCAATGGTTTTATCTACCATTGTGGCTATGCTTAGTAATTTATTTATTTTAATTCCGTTTTATTTACAATTATTTTTTAATGGCTCAATGAAACCATTACTTGCAATGTGTTCGATGATTCCAAATATTAATGAAAATAATTTTATGACTTATTACTTATTTATTGGAGTATTACCATTTAATTTATTTAGATTCTTGATTGTTTTTATTTTAACATTCTTACTATATAAAAGAATTAATTTCTTATTTAAGAAAATTACTAAATAAGATCGTAGTTTTTCTTTAAGTAATTAAAAATATTTTTTCTTGTAATAATACCAATAAATGTTCCATCATCATCAGTAACTGGAATAAAGTTTTGATTCATTGCCGTTTGAAAAACATCCATTAAATCACAATTTGCTTTAATAGCTTTATTATCATGATAACGTGATATTTTCATAATATTTTCTTCTTCAGCTTCATGAATAGATAGATTATGACTATTTTTTATATACCATAATAAATCACCTTCAGTTAATGTACCAAGATAATTTCCATTACGAGAAATAATTGGTATAGCACTATAACGGTGATATTCCATTTTTTCTAAGGCTTGTCTTAAAGAATAATCTTCATACAAATATGCAACCTCTTTTTTAGGTGTCAAAAATAATAATACATTCATAAATTAACCTCACATCATAACTATATCACAATAATATGAACTGTTTTTAAAAAAATAAGCATATTTTATTTTGCCTCATCATAAAGATTTATTGTAATGGGGAGGAGCCAAAATGGAAGATGCTACAAAATATTTAAAAGATTTAGGCTCAAGAAACAATGGAGATGTCTATTTAGGGGTGGTTGGACCAGTTCGTGTTGGCAAATCCACTTTCATTAGAAAATTTATGGAAGTTTGTGTTCTTGAACATATTGAAAATGAAGATGAAAAAAAGAGGGCAATAGATGAATTACCTACCACTGGAGATGGGAAAACTATTACCACGATTGAACCTAAATTTATTCCTTCAAATGCAGTAAGTTTAAATTTAGATGAGATGAAAGTTAATGTTAGATTAGTTGATTGTGTAGGATATATCATTGAATCAAGTACTGGTTATTTAGAAGATGGAAAAATGAGAATGGTCCAAACTCCATGGTTTAATGATGCAATTCCTTTTGATGATGCAGCAAAAATAGGAACACAAAAAGTAATTAAAGACCATTCAACCTTAGGAATTGTTATTTTAAGTGATGGAACAATTAATGATTTTTCTGTTTTAGATTATATGGATGCAGAAAAAAGAGTTTTAAATGAAATGGCAACTTTAGAAAAACCATATGTAATTGTTTTAAATTCATCAATGCCAAATGGAGAAAAAGCCAAAGCAAGAAAAGATGAATTAATGCAAAATTATGGAGTTCCAGTTATACCTATTGATGTAAAAAATATGACCAAAGAAGAAGCATCTTTAGTTTTAAAAGAAGCTTTATATCAGTTCCCAGTCACTGGTATTGAACTTATGTTACCAACATGGGTATCATCTCTTGATGAAGAACATTACATTAAATTATCTTTAAAACAATCAATTTCCAATGCGATGAATGAAGTAAAGATTGTTAAAGATGTTGATCACATTCTTGATGTCATCAAAGAAAATGAATATGTTAAAGAATGTTCAATGAAGAATGTCGATACAGGAAGTGGAATGTGTTTAGTTCAACTTGATGTTAATGAAGGTTTATATGAAAAAGTTTTAAATGAACTTGTTGGATGTGAAATTACTGATAAAGGTGAATTAATAAAAATTTTAACAGAATATGTTAGAGCAAAAAAAGATTATGATTTAATTGGTGATGCTTTACAAATGGCATCTTCAACTGGCTATGGTTTTGCTTCTACATCTTTAAAAGATTTTAAAGTAAGTAAACCAGAAGTTACAAAATCAGGTAGTCGATATGGGGTTAAAGTTAAAGCAAGTGCTTCAACTTATCACATTATCAAAGTTGATGTCGAAACAACATTTGAACCAATTTTAGGATCAAAACAACAAGCAGAATATTTTGAAGAATATTTATTAAATTCCTATAATGAGAATCCACTTAAAGTATTAGATTGTGAGTTATTTGGAAGAAAATATGAAGAGATTATTTCGCAAGGAATAGAAATGAAACTTCATTCTTTACCTGAACCAGTAAAAATTAAAATGCAACAACTTTTAAAAACGATTTCTAATAAAGGAAAAACAAATTTAATTGCGTTTGTTTTCTAAATCTTGCTTTGTAGCAAGATTTTTTTCTTTTAATAAAATTTATTGCATGTAAAATAAAGTTATGTTATCTTTTACCTAAGCAAGGAGTCAATATTATGAATAAAGATGAAATAATTGCAAATGTTGCTTATCAAGCAAGAATTACAAAAAAAGATGCGACAACTGCTGTTGATACAGTTTTTTCAACTATACTTGAAGCATTAGCTTCTGGTGAGCAAGTAAAAATTGCTGGTTTTGGTTCATTTGATGTAAAAACACATAAATCGAGAGTAGGAATGAATCCAATTACTAAAGAACCAATTCAAATTCCAGCGATTAATGCAATAGCATTTAAAGCAAGTAAAAATGCAAAAGATAAAGTAAATGATTAGGCTTATGCCTAATTTTTTTTCAAAAAAAAGAGGATTTCTCCTCTTAATTATTCAATTTCAATATATTTTTTTTGATTTACTTCTTCTTTTTCTTTAGGAACAAGTAAAGTTAAGACACCATCAGCAAGTTTAGCTTTAATATCTTCTTGATGAATTCCTTCACCAACATAGAAACTTCTTGAGAAGTTACCATAATATCTTTCTTTACGGATATAATGACCATGTTTAGATTCATCATTATTTTGTTTAATAGATGCTTCAATATTTAAATAACCTTCATTTAAAGATAAATGAATATCTTCTTTTTTAATTTCCGGTAATTCAACTTTAAGTTCATAATGATCACCATTATCTTTGACATCAGTTTTCATAACTTGAGAAGAATTGTTCTTATTAAAGAAACCTTCGAAGAAAGGGTCCACTAAATCAAATGGGCTATTTGTTTTAATAATATTAGACATAAAGAAACCTCCAAATTATTTCTAGCACTCGTTATCTCCGATTGCTAATTATATAATAGCACCATTTTTAGCAATGTCAATAAGCGAGTGCTAAAAAATTATCTTTTTTTCCCTATTATTAAATAACTATGATCATCTTCATAAGCATTTTCGATTTTAAATAGTTTGTTAAAATATTTACTTTCTTCTTTAGGAGATGATAATGTTCTTGAAACATGGTTTGCTTTTTGAGAATGTATTTTATCAAGTTGAGCTCTTGATAAAGAATGTACTATAGCAAAATGACCACCTTTTTTTAAAACAGAAGATAACTTATTAGCTAATGCTTCAACATCTAAAAAGTGTGGATATGCATTATAAATAATCGCGTAATCAAATCTATTTTCATTAAAAGATAAGAAATCTTCTTTTTTAAAGTAAGCCCATTTTTCGTTTTTATATTTTTCTTGTGCGATATTAATCATATTTTGGGAAATATCAATTCCTAAAACATCTGATTTAGTGATATTGTGAATTAATCCACTAATCACACCAGTTCCACAGGCAATATCTAAAACAATATCACCAACTTTTAAGTTAAGTTTATTTAATAAAGCGATTTTTTCTTCTTCAGTATGCTTTTCATTTTTATCCCAAGAAGAAGCTTGTTGATCAAAGTAATTTTCTATTTCGTTCATATATTAATTATCAAAAAAAGTTGCAGTATTGATTTTTTGATATCCTCCAAAACTATTAGGGTAAGCATTAATTTCATTTGCTAATTCTTTATTAAGAAATTTTTTAGTAATTTGATTGGTTTTTTCATTCATATCTAAATCACTAAATAAATCTTGATAAACAACTTTAGCGTTAAACCAAGTATTAATTAATGATGTTTCTAAATTAGTATAATAAGCATTATATGCCATTTGTAAATATACTTCCCCATTATTCCACGCTTTACAAGTTGAAAACATATTAGGGTTTTGCTTATAAAGTGGTTTAATGTTTTTTATAGCAGCCGCATCAATAATCATAATATCAATATTTTCTGAATAAGAAATAAATTTTTCTTCTTCTATTTTTTGAATACCATTTTTAATTAAATCATTAGCAATATTATTGATCTTACAAATATTAAATGGTTCATAATTTTTAACTGTCATTAAATGATTAGTAGTTCCCCAATTGCCTAATCCACATATATATACTTTTTTATCAGAAGTAGCATTATTTATTTTAGAAATAATTTGCTGTTTTTCATCTATAATAAAATTATTTAATTCAGTGGCTCTATCTTCTTTAGCAAAGATTTTTCCTAATAAGGTTAAACTTTTACTAACGTTTTCATCAAATATGCCTTTATCACCATATCTAATAGTAATTACCGGGACACCTATTTTATTTTGTAAAGCATTAGCGTTATTAACATCTTCATATTCAGAAATAATTATATCTGGATTACACGATAATATTTTTTCTGTTTCAATGGTTTGAGCGTTATGTCCACCTACTCCACATGAAGGTAAAGTTTTAAATACATCTTCATAAGCAATAAAATATGGTCTAGCGACTGTATCAAACATTTTAGGTCTATTAGTTAAAGAAGGATTATCAATATCTTCCACTCCTGATAGATTATTAATATCTCCAATATAAGAATACATTCTTAATGCACCAGCGCCAATACAACATACTCTTTTATAGATTCCTGGATTAATAATAATTTCTCTTCCAATTAAATCAGTAATTGTCGTACCTTGTGAAGAGATTACGCCTCCACATGAAAAGCATAATAGGCTAACTAATAATAAAAATTTATTCTTCATAATTTCCTCCCATTAGAATAATTTTTTGATTTTGTATAGTGACGATATTTACTTCAATATCAAAGATATCTTTAATAATTTCTTTAGTAAATATTTCTTTGCCTCCGTGATACTTTATATAACCATCTTTTAAAAAATAAAAATAATCACCATATTGTAATGCTTGATTTAAATCGTGAATTGATATTAAAATAGAAACATTTTTTTCTTTTACAATTTTTCTAGCTTCTTTTAAAATTAATTGTTCATTACTAACATCAAGATTACCTGTTGGCTCGTCAAAAATTAAAACATTGGCTTCTTGAACTAACGCTCGAGCGATGGCTACTTTTTGTTTTTCTCCACCAGATAATTCATTAACATTTTTATTTATTATTTTTTCTAAAGCCATTTCTTTAATAATTTTTTTAGTTATTTGTTCATCTTCATAACGAGAAAAAAAGTTAAAATTAGATAATCTTCCAACTAGTACACTATCAAAAACATTTAATTCGCCAAATGAAATATCTTGAGGAACATAAGAAATTTTTTTAGCTCTTTCTTTTCTTGATAAAGTGTTTAAATTGATATTATCAATAATTATACTGCCTTCATTAGGCTTTAAAATTCCTAAAATATTTTTAAATAGTGTGGATTTGCCTGCTCCATTTTTACCTAAAATAACGCCAATTTTATTATTTAATAGAGTTAAAGATAAATTATTTAAGACAAGATGATTTTTATATCCAAAAGATAAGTTCTTAATTTCTAGCATTGATTGACTCCTTTGAAAAAATCATATATAAGAAAAAAGGTGCACCAATTAAAGAAGTAATTGCTCCTACTGGAAGAGAACTACCATTAATTCTAGAGAAGGTATCACTAATTAATAAAAGTAAACTACCACATAATAAACTACTTGGAATTAAATAACGATGGTCATGACCTACTATTTTTTTACATATATGAGGACATATTAATCCTACAAATCCAATAATTCCTAAAAATGAAACACATAAAGCGGTAATTAAAGAAGCTAATAATAAAGAAATAAATCTTAATAAACTAACATTAATACCTAAACTTTTGGCTACATTATCTCCACTTAATAGAGCATTATATTTCCATGATAGTAAAAAGAAAATAATACTTGATATAGAAACAACAATAAACATCATTAAGTCTTCTTGATATGTAGCTCTTCCTAAATCACCAAAATTCCAAATCAAAGCACTAGATAAACCGACATCGGTTGCAAAATATTGAAGTAAAGTAGTTAAACTTGACCAAACAGAAGATAAAGCAAGCCCAGATAAAACAACTGTTGTTGGAGAAAAAGATTTTATTTTGCATAAACCTAAAATTAATAAAATAGAAATTATTGCAAAAATAAAGGCCATTAAAGAAGTTGAAAATGGATTAATACTATTAATATAATTATTGATATTATTTCCAGTTGATAAAAATCCACCAGCAAAAATGATAATTGAAACATTGGCGCCTAAAACACAACTTGAAGAAACTCCTAAAGTAGAAGGTGTAGCCATTTCATTTGATAAAGTAGTTTGCATAATAAGTCCTGCTACGCTTAATCCTGCTCCACAGATAATAGAAGCAAGAACTCGAGGAATTCTAATATTTAAAATAACACGATTATTAATATCATTACTTTGATTAAAAATAGCTTTTATCACTTCTAAAAAAGAAATTTTAAATGTTCCTAATAATAAACAAACAAAACTCATGATTATAACTAGAATTAATAAAGTAATAATAAAAATCAATTTTTTCTTTTTCATACTCAAAAATAGTAACAAATAGATTGAGTTAATACAAGTTTTCGCTAATTTTGTTCGATAAAATATGCTTATTTTCGAACAATATATTCTATAATATTTATATAATAAAACAAGGAGTTCATTATATGGATAAAAGAATTATCAAAACACAAGATGCAGTTTATAATGCTTTCAAACAATTATTAAAAGAAAAGAATTATTCACAAATTACTATTGAAAATATTTTAGAAGTTTCTAAAATTTCTCGTTCAACATTTTATTCACATTTTAAAACTAAAGATGAAGTATTAAAATCGATTACAAATCATATTTTTGGTCATGTTTTTTCTCATTCATTAAGTGTAGAAAAAACTCATGATTTTTCTAAATCAAATATTTTTGATTATAATCATTTATTTACCCATATTCTTTATCATTTGCACGATGAAAAAGAATTATTGCAAGCTATTTTAATGAATTCCACTCGTGATGAATTTTTATTAAATATGAGAAATAATTTAATGCCTATTTCTAAAATATTAATTCAAGAAAAATTTGTTCCTCAAAAAGATATACCTTTAACTTTATATACTTCTATGGTTACAGAAACATTTATTCTAGTGGTTGATTATTGGTTTAAAAATGACTGTTTAGAATCACCTGAAAAAATTACTAATTATTTTTTTAATATGAATAATTAAAGAGATTTATGATAATAAGAAATTGATAATTCTTTATTGAATTTTTTTGGCTGTATTGTGTAATGTTCTTTCTAAAACAAAACCATTTTTTAAATGGAAATTACTAGAATTAGTATTTGTACTAGTGACTATAGAAATTAAAGTAATAATATTATACTCTTAACGAATTTTTCAATAGATGATAATAATAAATTTTCTAAATGTTCGTGAAGATGATCTTTGTCTATATAAATTGATAAATCAGCAGTATAGTGATAAGCACTTCTTTCATTAAAAGTATTTAAATATGCATAACCTAAAACTTTATTATTTTCTTTAATTACAATATAGGGATATTTTTCTTTAATTTTTAAACATCTATTTTTAAATGATGAATAATTTAAAATATCTTCTTCTTTTAATATTGAAATTTCCATAAATTCACCTAGAATATATATTGAATCGTTTGATTGAATATTAAATAATTAATTTATAATAAAATATGACTAATCCGGAATCAGACTCCGGAAAAGACAAATAAAACTTTTAATTGTTTAAAAAATAAGATATACTTTTATTATGGAGGTAGAAAGCATGTATACGATTAAAAGGCACATTCTTCCTATTTTAGAACGTAGATTTCGTAATAATATAGTTTTATCATTAAGTGGAGCTAGACAAGTTGGTAAATCAACACTTTGCAATTATCTTTTTAAAGATGTAAAAAAAATTAATTTTGATAATAAACTTTTAAGATCAATGGCTTTGGATGATGAAATAGGTTTTTTAAATAAACAAAATATTCCATTGTTTATTGATGAAGCACAAAAGGTTCCATCAATTTTTGAAACTATAAAAGAAAAAATAGAAAATGATCAACTTGGATATGGATCTTATATTATTTCTGGTAGTCAAAAACTTAAATTACATCAAGGAGAAGAAACTCTTGCTGGTAGAGTGAGCACTAATGAATTATCGGGATTATCTTTACGAGAAATATTTGATGTGGAGTTTAATAATCATTTTATTCCTACAGAAAATTATATTTCTATGAGAGAAAAAAAATTAAAAAAATATGGTGATTTATGGGATGTTATTCATCGTGGACAATATCCAGAATTATATGAAAATAAAGAAAAAGAATGGGAAGATTTTTATTCTTCATATATTAATACATATTTAGAAAGAGATGTAGTTGATTTAGTTAATACAAATAATCTTTTGACATTTACAAAATTTATGAAATGTGTAGCCGCAAGAACGGGAAATGTTTTAGTTTATTCAAATATCGCTAATGAAGTTGGTGTTGATGAAAAAACTATTAGTGCGTGGATTAATATTTTAGTAAGAAGTAATATTATTTATCTTCTTCAACCTTATTATAATTCTCATTTGGTAAGGTCAATTAAATCTCCAAAAGTTTATTTTAGAGATACAGGTTTAGTGTGTTATTTAACAAGATGGCTAACAAAAGAAACTGCTCAAAATGGAAATATGTCTGGTAATCTTTTTGAAACATTTGTGATTAATGAAATAATTAAGAGTTTTTCTAATGCAGGTGAAAAATATGATTTTTCAATTTTTTATTATCGAGGAAAAGATAAAAAGAAAAAGAAAATTAAATTAGATGGTAAAATAATTGAAGAGGAAGTTGAAGGAGAAATTGATTTAATTATTCAAGAAGGTGATAAGTTATATCCAATTGAAATTAAAGAAACTGAATCACCAACAGTATCAATGGCATCTGAATTTGATGTATTAGATAAAGATATTGATAAGCATAGAGCATTAGGCGTTATTTTATGTACTTATCCAGAAAAAATTTATCTTAGAGATAATCTAATTTGTTTACCAATTGAATATGTTTGACTAATCCGGAATCTAATTCCGGAAAAGACAGATTTTCGATTTGAAAGTAATTAATAAAAAATGTATAAATTTAAAAAAATAAATGATATTATAAGGTTAGTTATGACTAACTAAAGGAAATTAATTATGCAAAATATAGAATTGGATTTTGATAAAACAAGACATGTAATGTTTTCTAAAGAATGTGAAAAAGAAATTAAAAATAAAATTAGTTTAAATTATCAAAGTGATTTACATGATAAAATCTGGAAAGATGTACAACTTAAATATACAGAATTTCTTTCTAAGTGGAATGTTGATTTAGGTGGAAAGAAAAATTTTCATAATGGAAAAGGTGGAACATACGATTGTATTGCCTTAATGAGTTATTATGTAGTTTGCAAAGATAAAACTAATCTTCAAGAATTAGAGGAAATGGAAGGAAATTTATTTTTAGATTCTTTTAAAAAAATAAAATTTGTTAATTGTAATAAATTATTCTTTAAAAAATTAATGTATAAAGCTTTTGTATTTACAAAGAAAAAATGTGATAAATGGCATGATTATCAAATGAATGTAGGTAAATTTGATAAAAATAAACCAATTTATTATGAATTTACTTCATGTCCAGTAGCAAAATTTGCAAAACAATTTAATTTATTAGAAGTTATGCCTGCTTTTTGTAATCCTGATTATAAGGCAATGGAAGCAATACACGCTAAATTAATTAGAACTACTACTTGCAGCAATGGAAATAAATGTGATTATACAATTTGTGGTGATCAAGATGAATTTGTAAAAAATCATCCTGAATATGTTGATGAATGTGGTTATAGAAGAAATAAGTAATTTAGGAGGTATATATGAAAAAGATTTGTTTTAATGTAAAAGAAGATGGCTTTTATGGAACATATTGGCCATTAAAAGAAAAATCAGAGTATGCATTTATTACTTGTATTGGTGATGATGCAAATGATTATTTTGCACGTACGATAGTTAAATGGTTACATAAGCAAGGATTTAACGTTTTAACTATGTCACCAAATAAAAAAGATTATGGTCATCATAATTATCCTCTTGAAAGAATTGAAATGGCTATTCATTATTTAAAAAATTATGGAAATAGTAAAATTGGAATTATTGGTGCTTCTACAACAGGAACATTAGCCTTAACAGTGGCTTCGATGTTTAAAGATATTTCTTTAACAATTGCTCTTACACCAAGTGATTTTATTTGGCAAGGTTTTAAACAAGGTAAAAAAGATGGATGTAAAGAATGGCCAATCAAAAATGAATCATTATTTTCTTATCATGGAAATCCTTTGCCTTATATGGAATTTTGTTATCAGCATCCTGAATATTGGCATGTTATTGAAAAAGAAAGTAAAATTCATGGGGATGTAGTTAATTCATGTAAATTATTTGATGATTCTGAAAAGAAAAATCCTCTTCAAGAAGATATGATGATAAAAGTAGAAAATATTAAAGGAACTTTAATTTTAATTGGAGCGAAAGATGATGCTTTATGGAATACGGATAAATATATTCATCGTATGGAAGAGAGATTGTCAAAAAAAGAACATGATTGTAAAGTAAAAACCTATGTTTATGAGCATGGAACACATTATGTTTTTCCTCAAAGTTTAATAAAATTAATGTTACCAATTGGAAGTGGCTTTTTTGTTAAACTTTTCTTTAAAAAAGCTAGAGAATATCCAAAACAATGCTTAGAAACAAGAATAGATATTGATAAAAAAATTAAAGTAGATCTTAAAGAATGGAAAAATAGTTAAACATTTATATGGAGAATGTATAAAATAATTAAATTTTAAAAAATTTGTTAGATGATATAATATATTTAACAAAGTTTTTTTATTATAGTTAATGATTCAAAAACTTTTATTAAAGGGAGGAGTATAATGCAAAATATCTTTAAAAGATATGAAATAAAATATCTTATTAATAATGAACAATATCAAAAATTCCTTCTTTTAATTCAATTGGTAAAAATGTTAGATTAAATTTACAAGTTAACAATATTCTTATTGTAGAAAATATTGTTGAAGTAAAAATGTCAAAAGCAATGAATGCTAATGTTGTTTATTTAAATAGTAATAATGTAAATATTTCAACTGGTAGTTCAACTAATACTTTTGATAATAATGGAGTTAATTGGTTAGTTTAAAACTATTTTCATGAATATTATTTTTTGCTATAATCAAACATATGATATATGAATTTGCAAAATTAAAAATTAAGATTGAAGTACCTTATAAAGATTTTGATATCTTTGCTAAGGATTATATTAGTAAAGATGATAATTATGATTTGTTAATTGAAGTTAATAAAGAAGATGTTCAAAAAGAACTTGATTTAAGTGAAGAAAAAACTTTTTCTAATGAATATTTACAAACCTGTGCTGTTTTAAGAAAATTATCATCTATTTTTCCTAAATATAATCGTTTATTAATGCATGGAGCGGTAATTGAATATGAAGGTAATGGATATATGTTTTCTGCTGATAGTGGAACAGGAAAAACAACACATATTCTTTTATGGAGAAAATTTTTAGGTGATAAAGTTAAAATTGTTAATGGTGATAAGCCTTTTTTGATTAATCAAAAAGATCATATTGAAGTATGTGGTTCACCTTGGTGTGGAAAAGAAAATTACCAACGTAATGTGATTGTACCTTTAAAAGGAATTTGTTTTATTGAACGTGGAAAAGAAAATAAAATAAGAAAATTAACTACTTTAGAAGCTATGCATAGAATGTTTAAACAGATTTATTTTCCTAAAGATAGTGAAGCTTTTTCCTTAGCAATGGATGTTGTAAGTGGAATTTTAGAAAAAGTTGATATTTATTTATTGCAGTGTGATATATCTAAAGAAGCTGTTAAGACGAGTTTTGAGATGATGACAAAAGGGGTAAAGCATGAAAATTAGAGATGGTTTAAAATTAAAAGAAATTGCTGGAGAATATATTGTTATACCTTTAGGTTCATTAAGTGAAGAAATGAATGTGACAATTACGCTTAATGAAACTGGCAAAGATATTTGGAAATCTTTAGAAGAAAATAAAAGCAAAGAAGAAATTGTAAAATTGATTTTAGAAAAATACGATGTTAGTGAAGAAAAAGCTCAACAAGATGTTCAAAATTTTATTAATCAAATGATTGAAAAAGGGTTCATTGAAAAATGAATATTGAACATCAATTGCAAGAAAAAAAGATGTATATTTCTACAACATCAGGAACTAGTATGTATCCTATGTTAAGGAATAAAAAAGATGTTATTGTTATTGTTCCTAATACTGGTTTAAAAAAATATGATGTTGTTTTGTATAAAAGAAAAGATAAATACATTTTACATCGATTATTAAAAATAAAAAATGGGCAATGCATTATTCGTGGCGATAATTTGTTTTTTAAAGAAAAAGATAAAAAAGAAGAAGATATTATTGGAGTCTTAAAAGAATTTTATCGAGGAGACAAATTAATTAATTTGAATAGTTTTGGCTATAAGTTTTATGTTAGATTTTGGAATTTTATTTATCCTTTGAGATATGTTTTTCATTTGGGCATTTTTTTATTAAAAAAAATATATCATTTATTTAAAAAATAATATATTATTGATTTAGGAGGTTGTTATGAAAAAAATTATTTCATATGTATTATTTGCTATTTTTGCTTTATTTTTTGGAATAAGTTTAATTAATGATTTATCATATATAAGCACTATTATTAATGCTGCTAATCAAAATGAATCTTGGATAATAATAAGCGTTTTTATTCTAGATATTATTTGTTGTATTAGCTTACTTATTTATGCAATTTTACCACTTAAAAAGGTTAATCAATTTAATGATGAACAAAATTTTAAATCAGCTTTACTTTTAATGGCTATTTATCAAGGGTTTGGTTTAATTAGTTCTGTTATAGCGATTTTTAGTGCAAGTGAACTCACTTCATCAATTATTGTTTCATTATTACTTTTATTAGTTAGTTTTATTTTATTCTTATGTAGTTTATTAAATAAAAACTTAAATTTAAAAGCTAAAAAAGTACTTTCTTTAATTGCTTATTTAATTACTTTTATTATTGTGGTTAGAAATTCGTCATCTACACTTAATGTTATATTGTTCTTTGCAATTATCTTTGGTGTAATCCAAACAATATTAGTAAATGTGGAATTAAATACTTTATTAAATAACTTATTTAAAAGCGAAGATGAAGCATCTTTAAGATTAAAAAAACTTAACGAACTTTATGAAGAAAAATTAATTTCTGAAGAAGAATATAATTCTAAAAGAAAAGAAATTGTAGATAGTTTATAAATTATTAACAACATCCAAAATGTATAATAAATTATGTACACTTTGCTTGTTGTTTTTTATTTTAATAACAAATTTTTTATCAATTACTCTTATATATATTTCTTCTTGCATAAATGATAATTTTTTAGCAAGATTATTTGCCACGCCATTTTGACAAGAAATTTCTTTAGTTAAAGTTAAAACAATATTGGTATCTTCATATAATGAATCGATGTTTTTGTTAGAAGCAAGAATATCGATTTTTCTTTTTAAAATAATTTTTTCAACTTCTTTAGGAATTCTTCCATAAATATCTTTTAATTTTCTTTTTAATAATTCAATAGAAGTTAAAGTTGAACAATCTTCAATTTCTTGATAAATTTGAATTTTATCAACATCTAAAGCATAATTAGTTGGAATATATCCACCGATTTTAATATTGGTGGTTTTTATGTTGTTTTGAATGGTTTTGATTCCTTTTTTCTCATTAATTGTTTCAAGTAAGATATTCATGTACATATCCATTCCTACAGTATCAATAAATCCGGATTGTTGAGGACCTAAAATATCACCAGCACCTCTTAATGATAAATCTTTTTGAGCGATTTTGTATCCTGAACCAAGTTCAGCAAATTCTTTAATGGCTTGTAATCTTTCTTGAGCAATTTCAGATAATTCTTTTTGTTGAGAAGATAGTAAATAAGCATAAGCTACTCTTGAAGATCTTCCTACTCTTCCTTTAATTTGATAAAGTTGAGCTAACCCAAAACGATCTGCATTTTCCACGATTAAGGTATTAGCGTTTGGAACATCTAAACCTGATTCAACGATGGAAGTGCAAACTAAAACATCAATATTGTTTGTATAAAATTCTGTCATTATTGTGTCAATATCTTCTTTATCCATTTTTGCATGGACCACACCCACTCTAGCGGATGGTAATAATTTTTTTATTTGATTTGCTTTACTTGTAATATTTGAAACATTGTTATATAGATAATAAACTTGTCCTTTTCTTGATAATTCTCGAGCAATAACTTCCTTAATTAATCTTTCACTATAACTAGTAACATATGTCTGTACAGGCATTCTACTGGCAGGAGGAGTTTGAAGTTGCGATAAATTTCTAATTCCTAATAATGACATTTGTAAAGTTCTTGGAATTGGTGTGGCCGAAAGAGTAAGAACATCAATATTTTTAGAAATTTCTTTAATTCTTTCTTTATGTTCCACTCCAAATCTTTGCTCTTCATCAACAATTAATAATCCTAAAGAAGGAATGTTAATATCTTTAGATAATAAGCGATGTGTACCAATAATTAAATGAATTTTATTTTCTTGAATTTCTTTAATATATTCATTTTGTTGCTTACTAGAAACAAAACGAGAAAATAAAGCGATTTTAATTCCAAATAAAGCAAAACGAGAAGTAGCAACATCATAGTGTTGTTTGGCTAAGATAGTAGTTGGACATAATAAAGCTACTTGTTTATTAGAAAGGATAGCTTTAAAAGCGGCACGGAAAGCAACTTCCGTTTTACCAAATCCCACATCTCCACATAATAATCGATCCATTGGGTGAGGCTTTTCCATATCAGCTTTTATTTCTGCCACTGCTTTTATTTGATCACGTGTTAAATGATAACAAAAAGCATCTTCAAATTCTTTTTGAAATTCATCATCTTCTTTAAAAGCAAATCCAGGTGTCATTTCTCTTTCAGCATATAAAGAAATTAAACGATCGGCTAAAAAAGAAACCTTTTCTTTAATTTTTTCTTTAACATTAGACCAATCTTTTCCACCTAAGCGAGATAAACGAGGAACGCTTCCTTCACTAGAAACATATTTTCTAATTCTAGAAAATTTTTCTAGAGGAATGTATAAATATTGATTATTTGCATATAAAATTTTTAAATAATCACTTGTTTGATTGTTTGCGTTTAATGTTACTAAACCTTGATATTGACCAATTCCGTTTTCTTCGTGAACTACATAATCATTGAGCTTTAATTCTTCAAATGAATTAATAATTGTGGCTTTTTTATATCTAGAAGTATAACTAGATAAATTTGGCTTATAATTAAAGATTTCTTTTTTTGAAATAAAGACTGTTTTATTAAAAATAAAGCCTTCTTTTAAATCTTCTTTAATTAAAATAAGTGGATCATTAGTTAATGAATTTCTTTCTAAATAATAAATATTATTTTCTGATAAAAATAAACGATATTTTTCATAATTATCATCTAGACAAATCACAATTTTATAATCATTTTTTTGATATTCATTAATTAAAGTTAAGGAGTTTAAAACACCATTGGCTCTAAATGGAAGAGGAAGCAAATCTAAATAATATGAATTATTATGGTTAATTAAAGAGGCGTTAATAATATTAATATCTTTATCAAATTCATTGTTAAAAATATCTTTATCATTTAACGATAAACCATGTGAATATAATTCGTTGATTAAAGAAGAAAATTCCTCATTTTTAAAATTAAGAAAACTATCTATTTCTTCTTTTTGATAGTATAAAACTAAATCATGTTTAAAATAAGATAGAATAGAATATTTTTCTTTTTCTAATAAATGAAAATATGGATAGAGATTTTCATCAAAATCTTTATTATTAATTTTATTAATGATATTAGTAATGGTATTTTTTAAAGAATCTTTATATTCGCTAGGTAAATGTTTTAAATCTTCAGTTAATTTATTATTTAAAGTAGATAAATTTATTTCATCAAGAATTAAATCACTAGCAGGAAAAATTTTAATATCGTTAATTTCTTGAAATGAAGTCTGACTTTCAATAGAAAAATAACGAATACTTTCTATTTGATCATCAAAAAATTCAATTCTTACAGGGTTATTACTATTAACTGGAAAGATATCTAAAATATCGCCTCTTAAAGCAAATTGTAAGGTTTGATCAATTTTGTTGGTTCTTAAAAAACCCATATTAATTAATATTGAGGTTAAATCATTAAAATTATAGTGTTCATCTTTTTTAAGGTGCAAAGTATATTTTTGATATATTGATGGATTAGGTAAAAATCTTTTAGCGCCATCCACGCCCATTATTAAGACTTTTTTTTCATTAGATAAACATTTATCCATGACAAATAATCTTTGAGCAAGCATTTCTTTAGAATAAGAAATATTTGTTTGATGAAAAATTTCATCAACAGGATATAATAAACAATTTTCTTCACCAATAATGCCACTGATATGTTCATATAAAGTTTGTGCCGAATATAATGAAGAAGTAATTATTGCAATATTTTTAGGGCTTTTATAAAAAACACTGCTTACAAGAAAAGCAAAACTTAAAGGGTTATTACTATATAAATTATTATCTGAATTTAATAATTTTTTTACTTCGATGGTATTTTTTAAATTTTCTAAAAGTAAATTCATTTATTATACCTACTTAAAGCATAATCAAAACCATGTTTAAGATAGTTTTCAATAATTAAAACTGCACGATCTTGACTAGAAGAAATAAGTACTTGTTCTTCTTTAGATGGTGTTTGTAAAACATAATCGACAACTGGAATATTTGGTCTACCTGTGCCGATTTTAATGCGTTTAATTTCTTCTGTATGCATCATATTGATGATAGATGCCATTCCTTTTTGTCCACCTGAAGATCCGTTTTTTTTCATTTTTAATTTTCCTATAGGAGTATCCATATCATCATAAATAACAATAATATTGTCTGAATCAATTTTATAAAAATGAGTAAGTTCAATAAGAGCTTGCCCAGATAAATTCATAAAAGTTAAAGGCTTACAAATTATAACATCTTCATCAAATAATTTTGTTTTAGTATAAAGAGAATGAAAATTTTCTTTATCTAAAATAATGTTATATTTTTTACAAAGTTTATCAATTGTTTGAAATCCAGCGTTATGACGAGTAGAAGTATATTCATCTCCAGGATTCCCTAGTCCTACGATTAAATACATATTTATCACCGTTAATAATTATATCATTACTAATTATTTTTTCTATATTAATATTTCCAACCATTAAGATTTTTATGACAGTAAAGCGCTATGTCTTCGACTGATTCTTTTAAAGAAGATTCTAATAACCAATAAGATAAAGCGTTTTCAACTCCACCAGACCAAATTAAACGTTGATATTTTTTTTCAATAGGAATAGATGGATTATGTAAGACCATACTATTTAAAATTTCTAAATATTTTTTTTGGAATCCAGCTTTAAAAATTAAAATTAAAATTTCTGAATTATCTTTAATTACTTGAAATAAGTTAATATACCAATCTAAAGAAGTATCGTTTCTAAATGGACTTCCAATTTTATTTATTAGTTCGGTATTCATATTTAAAACATAAAGAGTAAGTAAATCATCTTTTGTTTTAAAATTTCCATAAAAAGCTGTTCGAGAAACGCCGGCTTTAATACATAATTCAGAGATAGTAATTTTATCATATGGTTTTTGTTTCATTAATAAAATTAAAGAAGTGATTAAACTTTCTTTACTAATTTTATTAATTTCTTGTGAATGAGCTTTTAATCCACTTAGTTTGCTAGTAACGTTAATTACATTTTTAGTTAGTTTGTTTTCTATGTTTTTCATTTGTTTTAATTTGCTCCTTAGTTTGTTATAATCAACGATAATAACAATTGTTTTCTACGTTATTATAACAATTATGATTTGAGGTGTATATATGGATATTAAAATTATGACTGATACAGGTAGTGATCTAACTCAAGATGATAAAGCAAAATATGATATTATAGAAATTCCGATGATGGTTTATTTTCCCGATGAAGAAAAAGGTGATTTTTGGGAAAAGATAATCCAAGGAAAAATAGCCAAAACTTCTCAACCTTCACCAGAACTATTTAAGAAAGAGTTTTTAAGAGCAAAAGAAGAAAATTATATTTTAATTTATATTTCTATTGCATCTTATTTATCTTCAACTTATGAAAGTGCTAATAATATAAAAAATCAAATTGGTTATGAAAATATTTATATTATTGATTCCTTAACAGCTTCTTTATCAGAAAGGTTACTAGTTTTAGAGGCTTGTAAAAATAAAGATAAAATGAATATTAATGATTTAATTAATTATTTAAATGAATTTAAGAAAAAAATTAGATTATATGCTTGTATTGATAGCTTAAAACATCTTTATTATGGTGGAAGAATTTCTCGATTTACTACAAGCATTGGCTCATTCATTAATATTAAACCTATAATTTCTTTATCTAGTGATGGATTAAAAATTGTTAGTAAAGCAATTGGAAATACTAGAGCTGTTTTAAAATTAATTGAAATTGTTAAAAAAGAAAATTTAAATAAAGATTATAAAATATTACCAATCTATTCTTATTTAATCGATAATTGTGAAATTATGGTTAATAAAATGAAAAAAAATAATTTATCTTTATCTTCTTGTTTGCCTATTGGAAGTACTATAGGAGCACATATAGGACCATATGGTTTTGGTATTGTTTACGTTATAAGTTAAGAAAAATTTACAAAATTAAAGAAAAGTTTAAAAAATGCTTGCAATTTGATTTTTTTTATCTATAATAATAATTGTCTTAAGTAATTAATCCGCTTAAGACAATGGTTTACTCAATTGCTGTCACCACCTGCTAATAACGGGTGGTGGCCTTTTGATTTTTAGGGGGATATTTTTGATAGATACAATTAATGTATCTATTTTTTTATGCCAATTTTCCGCCAAGATTGCTTTCATTTATTGACACAAATAAAAATTATTTTATAATAATGACGATTTATAAAAATCATTTTTAATTTTATTAAATATAATATTACGGGGAATCTATATGAATAAAATTTTAGAAATTATTAAAAATGAAACCGATAATTCAGTATTGGTTTCACGCTCTGATATTGAAAATTTTAATAATTGTTCACAACTTATTGTTAATGAATCACAAGAAGCTATTTTTTATAAAGATGGTCAAGCTTTAGATTTGTTTTCTTCTGGTCGTCATGAATTGAATTCTGATAATGTACCAATTTTTAAAAGATTGTTTGCTAATTTATTTGGTGGTAAAACTCCTTTTACATGTCAAGTATACTTTATTAATAAAGTTAGTGTTTTAGATTTATTATGGGGAACTGATTCACCAATTACTTTAGAAGATCCTAAATATCATATTATTATTAATGTTCGTTCTTTTGGTCAAACAGGGATTAGAGTTAGTGATAGTAGAAAATTTGTTGTTAAAGTTGTTGGAACAATGAAAGAGTTTAACATGGATAATGTTAAACGTAGTATTAAAGGAATGCTATTAATCGCAGTTAAAGAAGTTTTAGCTAGTGCAATTGATGAAAAAGGTATTTCTATTTTACAAATTTCTTCACATTTAAGTGAATTATCTTCTCTTGTGGAAGAAAAATTAAATGCTAATCTTGATAAGTATGGTTTAGAAGTTGAATCGTTTGTCATTAGTGCAATTAATCCAAGTGAAAATGATTTAGAAAAATTAACGGAAGCTAAAAATAAAGCTTTGGAAATGACAACTTTAGCGGAAGCAAGAGCTAGATCTCGTCAAGTAGAAGGTTATACATATCAAGAACAAAGACAATTTGATGTTCTTGAAAATGCCGCTAAAAATAATGGCGTTGGTGGTAGTATGATAGGTGCAGGAATTGGACTTGGAATGGGTGTATCTTTAGGTGGAATTAGTAAAGATATAGCTGAACAATCAATGAATAATACTACAATTTGCCCATCATGTCACAAAAAGATAAATATTGGCAGTAAATTTTGCTCATTCTGTGGTAGTAAGATTGAAACAAGTAGGTTTTGCCCTGAATGTGGTACAAAAATTTCATCTTCATCTAAGTTTTGTCCAAATTGTGGTACAAAGGTAGGTGAATAATAATGTTAAAAAGAATTCAAATATTTACGACTATTATCATTTCTTTAATTTATATAGCTTTAAATATTGTTGTATTTGCTTTAAATCCTGCTCCTTGGCTATCTACAAAAGGATTTTGGATTACTTGGGTTTTTACTTTTCCAGTTAGTTATATTCTAAATATATTAGTATTGGTTGTTTTTTCAAAAATTAAAGCTGATAAGATAACTAGAGTCGCTCCAATTTATTATGGCGCGGATATTGGTATAGTTCTATTTTTAAGTGTTGGTTTAAGTTTTATTTTTAAATTCAATTATATTCTTAATGATAATATTTCTATTGTCAGTGTTATCATGAGTATTTTAACAATTATATATATTATATATTTTTTAGCGTTTTATTTAATTGTTTCATGGCTTGGTAAAAACCAAACTATTCAAAAGGAAAAAGTATTTTATATTCGTTCACTAGTTTCAGAAGTTGATTTGCTTATTTCTACTAGTGAAAACAAAGAAATAAGAAATTTATTAAATAAAGTTAAAGATGATATTCGCTATTCTGATCCGATGTCAAAAAAAGAATTATATAATATTGAACAAAAAATTAAAAATGAAATAACATTGTTAAAAGAGCCTGTTATTAATAATGATATAGAAAGAGTTAAAATTTCAACTAAAGAAATTCGTTTATTAATTAAAGAAAGAAATAATCAATGTCTAATGATGAAATAGTTTCTAAAGATGGATATGTTCAAATAAGAGAAATAAAAAAAATTGATTTAATAAATTATTTACTATATCCATTTATAAGCCTATTAGTTTTAATAACAGGTTTTGTATTTTTATTAAAATTTGTTTTGCTAAACACTTATATAAAAATAATTTCAATCATTATATTTGTTGTATTGTTAGATATTGTTTGTCGATTTTTATTAATAGGTTTTGTGTTATTATATAAAGCATTTGCCCCAATGAAAGTAAGATGTGAATGTCGTTTTGAACCGACTTGCTCAACTTATATGGTGATTTGCTTACGAAAGTATGGTTGTTTTTTAGGTGTTATTAAAGGTCTATTAAGAATAACAAGATGTCATTATCCTAACGGGGGATATGATTATCCAGATAAGTTTTTCCAAATTCATAAAAAAGGGAGGAGATAATATGGAAGAAAAATTTATAAAAGTTAACTGCCCACATTGTAGTTATGCATTAACTTTTCAAGAAACAGATGAAAATGTAGTATGCCCTCAATGTGATTCTGTTTTTAGTGCTAAAGAATTACAAAGAAATGTAAGTATGGTTAATAAAATTGAACCTAATTTGACTACGACATTACTTGATTCAATTGAATCTAGTGATGCTGCTTTAGCATATTTAGAAAATTATTTTGCAACATTTAACTGGGAAAATTTCATTAATGAAACTAATATCACAATTCTTGATATTAAAAAAATGGTAGAAAAAAGAAAAGTTGTTAATGCAAGCGATGCATCAACTTGGGTTTTAGAATTTAAAGCTTATGTAGTTCCACTACTTAGAAAAATTGAAGGATTAAATACTTTAGTTGATAAAATGGTGAAAAATCATAAAAGCGAACAAAGATTTGTTTATTATGATACATATAAAGAAATTATTGCTAATTTAATTGCTGAAAGAGATAATCTTTTTAAAATTTTAAATGCTGATATTGAATTTGCTAAAAAATATGGTGTTAAAAATGATGTTTTAGCATTAATGGAAGAAGAAAATAAAAAATTAACTAAAGCATTATCTTCTTTACAAGAAGCTACTCCAATTGAAGATATTCCTGCATTTAATAAAGTTCTTAAAGAAGAAGAAACTAGAGTAGTAGAAAAATATCGTGAAATGGATATTGATGCTCCTAGTGTATTTAAAAGTGCATTAGAAGATATTGAAAGTGGAAGATATAATACTGCAAGTAATAAATTATCAACAATTTTAGAATATAGAAATGCTCAAGAAATAGTTAATAAAATTAATCGTATTGCTGTTTTTGGTGATTTATATTTAATTGGTAATAAAACTTATTATTTAAAATCAACTGCAGTTGTTCAAACTTTTAATCCTTTAGAAAACGATAAGAAAAAAGGTAAAAAACAACAAGTAGAGGTAGTTGAACAAGATGATGTAAATCATTGTTATTAATTATATGAAATTGAAGATTTAAATCCTTCTACAACCGCTTTAGTTAGTGATATTGTTTGTGTTATTACTGTTTTTGGCTCTAAATTATATTATTTTAAAAGAAATGTTGGTATTGTTTATTTTGATGTTCAAACAAAAGAAACAGTTGAAGTATATAAAACTTTATTAAAGAACTTAGTTTTATTTAAAGATGGTAATAATAGTATGTATATTAATACCTTCCATACAAAAGTCTTTATAAAAAGAATTCTTGAGCATAGAATTGAACAAAAGAAAGGTTGTATTTTCAAAAAGAAGCCTCTTGATGAAGGCCCTCTTAAAGGAAATAATTATGAATTAGTAGAATTAGATTTAATAAAAAATTCAGCAAAAACAATTATTCCTGAATTAGTTGATGTATTTGACTACTTTGATAATAAATTCTTCTATACAGCATTTACAGATAAAGATAGTAAATTTAGTGAATTTTTTATGTTAGATACAACTACATATAATAAAAAGAAATTCTTGTCTTCTGATTGCCAAATTTTATCTGTTAAAGAAGGTAAAATTGTATATGCAAAATGGAAATATACTTTCTACAATAAAGACTTACATATTTTAGATATTGAAACAGAAGAAGATAAGGTTCTTGAAACTAACTTCTATGACTTTATTGCTGTAAAAGAAGGTAAAGTATTCTATACAGTTGGTAATAATAAATTTGCTCCATTGTTCTCAATTAATTTTGATGGCACTAATCGTATGGAAATAATGAAAGAAGTCGAAAATATTATCGGAAGTAATGGTAATTTCTTCTTCTTTGTTAAAGGTAAATATAATAAAGCTATTTGGAAAATATCTTTGGATGGTAAAGAAAGAATTTGCTTATGCACTTCATTTAAAAAGTTAATTCATATTACACCAACTAATACATTCTATATTGATTCTTCTGATTCATTATGTATGGTTAGAAATGATGGGAAGATGCTTAAAGAAATTGCACAAGGTGTTGATAAAAATCAAAGCATTTGCATTGCTAGAGATGGTATTTATTTTACTAGAAGAGAATTGATTAACTTCGATAAAACTACTAGAAAAGGCATCTATAATAGTTCTATTTACTTTATTGACTTTAATGGTAAAGATTTTAAAAAGGTCATGTTTGATGTTGATAAAGTTTATTATGATGAAAAAGAAGATGGTTTCTATTTCAAAAGAACAGAAACAACTGATTTTGAATTTGTTGATGTTGTTGATAAAAAACACAATAACACTCATTATGATACAATTGATTTAATTCGTTTCTATCGTTATGATTTTGTTAAACATGAATATACACTTGTTTTAACAACTAATTATCCAACACCAAATAGTGTTGATCTTAAAAAAGGTTGCTTTAGAAAGAAACAAATTCATATGGTTGGTGAAATTCATGAATTACCAGTTCAAATAGAATATATTAGAGAAGATGTAGCTGAAGAAGGCGAAGTTTTACAAGATCAAATTAATGAAATTGAAGAAAAAAAGGAAGAAAAAGCTTTTGCTAAAATTGTAAAAAAAGTAAAAAAACCATCTGTAAAAGGTGGTAAAAAGAATCATAAAGGCGTAAAAATCTTTATATTTATCGTTCTAACTTTAATATTAGTTAGTGTAATAGTAGGTTTAATTAGTAGTTTATCTTAATTTTATTAGATTATTTAAAAAGGATACATTTTGTGGTGTATCCTTTTTTCTTATTTTTCTCTTACTTGACAACATCTAGCGCCATTATTTCGTCGATCAATACGAATATAAGCTGCTGCACATTCGCCACCTGCATTATTTAAGCAAGTAGTTTTATTACACATAATCATATGTTCATCGTGTTTTAATGACATTCCATTTTCATAAGAAAACTCAAAATTACAATTAGCATCAGTTTTATCACACTTATGATAATCATTACAAAAAGCATCTTCAGAAATCGACAATTCGTTTTTTGAACAATGTGAACATTGATTATATTTACATTGATATTCGTGACATTTTAAATTAGTCATAATTTTTCCTCCAATAGTATTATTGGTAAGAGTTTTAATTTATATTAAAAATTATTAAAACAATATTATTTAAGCATTATATTGTGTATAATAAATGGCATGATATTTGGAAAGCATGTTAACAAATTTTATCTTAAATATTTTTTTAATTTCTTTATAGGAATACTTTTTTTGGTGCTTATTGATGTTGTGCAATTATTTGTACCAGAAATTATGGCCAATTTAACTAAAGCTAATGATAGTAATTCTTTAACTCAACAAATGATTAATCAAAACGCTTTATATATCTTTTTGATAGGTGTTTTTATGTTTGTTGGAAGATTTATTTGGAGAATATCTATTTTAGGTGGATCTTTTAAAGTGGCGTGTGATTTAAGAGAAGAGATGTTTTCTAAAAGTGAAATTTTAGATAATAAATATTATCGTAAAAATAAAGTTGGTGGAATAATGTCTTATTTCACTAGTGATTTAGATACGATTCAAGAAGCTTATGGTTGGGGAACAGTTATGCTTGTTGATTCTGTATTTTTAAGTGTTTTATCTTTTTATAAAATGTTAAAAGTTAATGTTAAATTAACATTAATTTGCTTAATTCCTTTAATTGGATTATGTATTTTTGCTTATTTTGTGGATGTCAAAATTGAAAAGATTTATGGAGAAAGACAAGATGCTTTTGAAAGAATGTCTGACTATACTCAAGAAATTTTTACAGGATTAAGAGTGATTAAAGCTTTTGTTAGAGAAGTTTTAGAAGCAAAAAGATTTAAAAAAGTTAATTTAGAAAACAAAAATAAAGATATTGCTTTAGTAAAATTTTCGACATTTTTAGATACTGGTTTTTCAATTTTAATTGAAGGTATGGTCGCACTTGGTTTAACTGTTGGAGCGTTATTTATTTATCAATATTTATTCGAAGGTGGAAGTGAATTTACTCGTGCTGATATGATTGAATTTAATGGCTATTTTAATTCTATTATTTGGCCAATGATTGCCTTAGGACAAATTATTTCTTTAAGATCAAGAGCAAAAGCTTCTTTAAAAAGAATTTCTTCTTTTCTTGATGAAAAAGTTGAAGTTAAAGATAATGATGTTATTCAACTTGATAAATTAGATGGTGAGATTGAATTTAAAGATTTTTCTTATCATTATGATGATTCTTCTGATGTATTAAAACATATTAATTTAACAATTCATAAAGGAGAAAATATTGGTATTGTTGGTAAGATTGGTTCAGGTAAATCAACATTGGTTAGTTGTTTATTAAGATTAGATAATTTTGAAAAGGGTAAAATCTTTTTAGATCATCAAGATATTATGATTTTACCAATTAAATTTGTTAGAAATAATATTTCTTATGTTCCTCAAGATAATTTTTTATTTTCTACGACAATTGAAGAAAATGTAAATTTTGCAAAAGAATCTTTAAATGAAGAAGAAATTATAGAAGCATGTGAATTTAGTGATGTTCATCATAATATTGTGGACTTTGTTGAAGCATATAAAACATTAATTGGAGAAAGAGGAGTAACTCTTTCAGGTGGGCAAAAACAAAGATTATCAATTGCTAGAGCATATATTAAAAAAGCTCCAATTATGATATTAGATGATGCAGTTTCGGCAGTTGATGTTAAAACTGAAGAAATTATTCTAAATAATTTAAAAGAAAAAAGAAAAGGTCTAACTACTTTAGTAGTGGCTTCAAGAGTTTCTACAATTGAAAAAATGGATCGAATTATTGTTTTAAATAATGGTGAAGTAGAAGCTTTTGATACACATGAAAATTTATTAAAAATTTCACCAACATATTTAAGAATGGTTACTTTACAACAACTTGAAAAAGAAGCGGGTGATTATTATGGATAAAATAGATATCACTTTACAAAAAAAATATTCTGATAAAGAGATTATTAAACGTACTTTAATATGCATGAAACCTGTTAAAAATAAGTTTATTTTAGGGATAAGCTTAATTTTAATTAATATTATTTTTAATTTAATTACTCCAAGAATTGTTGGTTATTATATTAATGCTATTGATGAACAAAATATGCAAGTTGGATGTTTATGGAGTATTTTATTTTTCTGCTTTTGTTATTTTGGAATTATTGTCATCAATATGATTTTAACTTATATTGAAACTATGATTATTCAAAAAGCTGGACAAGAAGTTATTTTTAATTTAAGACAAAGTGTTTTTGAAAAAATTGAGTCATTTTCATATGAGCAATTAAATGAAATTCCTGTTGGTCGACTTGTAACTAGAGTAACTAATGACACTAATTCTTTAAATGAATTATACACGACAGTGTTAGTTAATTTGCTTAAATATTCTTTAATGTTAATTGGTATTATTATTAATATGTTTTTAATAAATTGGATTTTATCTTTGTATATGATGTTAATAATGGTATTAATTATTATTGTTACTTTAATTTATCGTCATTTTTCGAAGATTGCTTTTTCTGAAGAAAGAAAACAAGTTTCTAATTTAAATACATTTTTATCAGAAAATCTATCCGGTATGAAATTAACTCAAATCTTTAATCAAGAAGAAAAAAAGAAAAAAGAATTTGATGTGGTTAATAAAAAAATGTTTAAAGCTAAGAAAAATGTGATGTATGTTTTTGCTTTTTATCGTCCTGCAATATCTTTATTATATTTTTGCGCAATATGTTTAGTATTTTTAATTGGTTTTCCTCAAGTTTTAGAAGGGAAAGTCTTATTTGGGGTGACCTTTAATTTTGGCTTATTAATGTCTTATTATACTTATACGGATAATTTCTTTGGACCAATTCAAAATATTGCTGAGCAATTTGATCGTTTGCAAGCTGGTATTGTATCAAGTAGTAGAATTTTTAATATTTTAGATATGGAGTCAACTATTAAAAATAGAGTTGAACCTTTAAAAATTGATACTTTTAAAGGTAAAATAGAGTTTAAACATGTTTATTTTGCTTATGAAAATGATGATTATATTTTAGAAGATGTTTCTTTTGTTATTAATCCAAAACAAACAGTGGCGTTTGTTGGCGCTACTGGGGCAGGAAAAAGTACAATTTTATCTTTAATTGTTAGAAATTATGATATTCAAAAAGGTCAAATTTTAATTGATGATATCGATATTAAACAGATAGATATTAATTGTTTAAGAAGTAAAATCGGTCAAATGTTACAAGATGTCTTTTTATTTTCTGGTACGATTAAAGATAATATTACTTTATTTAATGATAGTATTGATGAAGAAGAAATAAAAAAAGCTTGTGATTATGTAAATGCATCAAGCTTTATTAATAATTTAGAAAATGGATTACTAACTAAAGTTAGTGAAAAAGGTAGTAATTTTTCTAGTGGGCAAAGGCAATTAATTTCTTTTGCAAGAACTATTTTATCTAAACCTCAAATTTTAATTCTTGATGAAGCAACTTCAACAATTGATACAGAAACTGAAGTGTTAATTCAAGATTCTTTACAAAAAATGAAAAATATAGGTACGATGCTTGTGGTGGCACATCGTCTTTCAACTATTCAAAATGCTGATAATATTATTTGTTTAGGACATGGTAAAATTATCGAGCAAGGTACCCATCAAGAACTACTAAAAAAGAAAGGGTATTATTATAAATTATATCAATTACAATTTAAAGATTAGACTTTTAAATCGCCTTCTTTAATTAAGTTAAATTTTCTAAAAATTAAATCAATAATAAAAACTAAAATAAGTGGGGCAAGTATTTCAAAAAAGATAATAATAAGCCATGTGTTAACACTATTTCCCATACTTGCAATAGTACCTATTTGACCAACTAATCCTGCTGTTCCCATTCCAGCCGATGAACCCATACATTTCAATTTTATGAGTGTTGTTGAAATAGGCCCAAGTATAATAGAAGCAATAATAGTTGGTAACCAAATAATTGGCTTTTTAAGAATGTTTTTAAATTGTAGCATACTTGTTCCTATACCAATAGATATTATCATACCGATATTATTATCTTTTCTTGATTGAATTGCAAAGCCAACCATTTGTGTGCAACAGCCAATTAAAGCCGCTCCAGAAGCTAAGACTAATCCTTCACCTTCACCAATAAAGATCATAGCAGCAATTGCAGCAGAAGAAATTGGTGCAGTTAAAGCCATTCCCATAACAACTGCAATAATACTTCCCATTAAAATAGGTTGAATTAAAGTGGCTTCATTAACAATATATTGAATACCATAAGTAACATAAATTGTTGGATATCTAACTAGTAAAGAAAAGATTAATCCTAAACTTATTCCACATAAAGGAACTAATAAAATATCCACTGGTGTTTTCTTTTGAAAAATTAATTTGAGAAGTAAATTAGTTATAATTACTACTAGATAAATTGTTAATGGATCACCTATTTTCATTGAATTAGTAATTGTTCCATCATTAACAAATTTAGTGGTTAAAGAAAAATAACTACTAATTTCACCTACGGAAGCAAGAACAATGGTTTTTAAACTATCAGCTTTTAATGCTAAGGCTATTCCAATACCAATGCCAGCACCTGTTAAATTAGATAAAAGGGAGGAAGTTTGCTTTAATATATTATTGAATTCTGTATCGGGAAATAAACCTCCAATACTACCAATAATAGTGCCAATAATTAAAGTGGCAAAAAGACCATACGCCGTACCATTTAATGTCGTAATAAAAAAGTCTAATATTTTATTTTCTTTTTTCATATAAAATTTCTCCAACAAATAATATATATGTTTTCAAACTTAATTTCATTAAAAATAGTGAAATTTATGTTATCATAAACTAATGGAGAAAAATATGGACGATAAAATTGTTGTTTCTTTAAAAAATTGTGGTTTAGGATATATCTATCAAAATGAAAAAGATAATGATCCGATTAATTTTTATTATCAAAATCAGGTTAAAAAAGTCAAAAATTCTTCAGGAATTGATGATAATTTTAACTTTATTAAAATGGATGAATCTTTTTTAAATAGAATTTTAAATAAAAAATATTCTTCTAAATTTGATAATGCAACTAAAAATAGAAGCCAAGAATTGATTAATATTACTAATTTAAATAGTGATATCAGTTTATCTTCTCCTACGATGATAGAAGCTAATATTAAAGGATCGTCTAATTATACATATCATACTAGAGTAAGTTTTTTTAGAAACACATTTTTTTCTACATGTTCATGTCCAGTTGGAAGTTGCTGTAAACACGCTTTTGCCTTACTAGAAATTGTTAATAATAAAATTAATAATTTTGATCAAGAAGAAACTTATAATTTAGATAATGACCTTGTTAGTACTTTACAAAAAATTAATACTAATAAATTTGATACTTATTATTTTGATTATTCAAAAATGAAATTATTTAAAGATAAGATTATTAATAATTTAAATGATAAGTTACTTGATAAAATATCTTTAATTTCAGAAGTTTATTATTTGAATTATACTTTATTTAGTCGAGCAATTATTTATTTTAGTTTTAATCTTGTTAATAATTATCTTTTAAATAATAGTAAAAAAACACCATTTGTTGATAAGTTAATATATGAATATAAAGCATATCCAAAGTATATAGATAATGAATTTTTTAGTATTCTTCATGATTATTTTATTGATAATTACAAAAGTTTATTATATAAAATGAAAAATGATAATTTCTTTTATAATGGTTTAATGGAAGAAATTTTAAATAACATAGAATATGATGAAAATAATTCAAGTATGATTGTTCAACTAATAAATAATAATTCTTATAAATTTGATTTTGATAAGAATTATAATCTTTTAGTTAATAATTTACCTAAAAAATATTTAAAAATGTTGATATTAAAAAATCGATATTATTTTACTGATTATATTGCTAAATTACCTATAATAGAAAAATTAGAGTACTTAACAGTGATAGAAGATAATAAAATTGATGATATAGTTTCTTCAATTGATATTAATAAGTTATCAGAAGAAGAAAGGTTAAATATTATAAAAAAATTATCTTTATTTTTAATAAATAATCAATTCAATTATCAAGAAAATATTGTTAATTTTCTTTTAGAGTTTGATTTAGCAAAATATACTTTACCTTTTTATGAACAATCATTATATAAAAAAATGGATAAAAATAAATTAAAAAAAGTTTATGATAATGTTTTTAAAAATAATGAATTATTTTACGATGAATTTAATAAAATTTTCACTTATAATTTTACTTTAAAAGAAGATATTTATGATTATCATAATTATGAAATTGTTTTTACATGTTGTTTAGAAGATAAAAATATTTTTTCTTGCTCGTTTGAAAAAGATGGTAAATTAAAAAATGAAGAAAATTTTCTTACTTTTAAAAATGATTTCTTTAATTCGTTTATAGGTAAATTACCAATATATTGTAATGATAAATTTTCTTCTTTAATAGATCAGCAAGAAAAAATTATTAAGAAAAATGATTTAAATAAACTTATTTCTTCTTTTGTTAGTGATGCAAGTTTTATTAATGAAAGTAATGTATCTTTAATTTCTAATTCACTTCAATCAATTAATAATGGTGATTTTGTTTTTTATTTTTATACAGACAATGTTTATAAAGTAAAATTTTATAATGGTAAAAAAGAATATGTTATAAAAGATTTAAGAGAATTTTTAAATAATTTTGATAGTAATGAATTATATCGTTTTAGTAAGACATTATCATTTTGTTGTAATAAGAATAATTTATCTAGTCATGGTAAAAAAATGTTTTCTTTATTAAAAAAATTAGATTTATATTCTGATTTTATTGATGAAGAAGTTTTTAAAGATTATTTAAATATTTTAAATAAAAATGATATCATTAGTTTTAATGAAAAAAGATATTATTTTACTAAGGAAAATAAACAAATCGAATATTATATTGATGAAGATCATTTAATTAAAACTAATCCGGTTTTAGATTTTACTAATTTGATGTTATTTAATGATTTTGCTATTTATTTTGATGATTCATCTAAAGAAGCATATACCTTTGATGAGATAAATTATTCTTTATTTGGTTTTTTTACTAAATATCAAAATTTAAAAATAGATCTTGATGAGAAAATTTTAAATGCTTTTATAAAAAATGTTTATTTAACTAATAAAAATGAAATTAAAGTCTTAGATGAAAATCTTGTTAAAGAAATTAATGTTGATCGTATTGAATTGTATTTTGATTATGATGAAAAGAAAATAACTGTAGAAGAAAGAATATATCAAAATAATATTTTATTAGATAAAGATCGTTATCTATATGTTTCTACTTATCAAACTATTAAAATGTTTTTAGAACAACTTGGTTTTATTAATAATGAAATTGTTGATGAAGAAAAAGTTTATAAATTTTTATTAAGTGATTTATCTCTTTTAAATAAACTAGCAATTGTTTATTTGTCTGATTCAATAAAAAATAGTAAAATTAAAAGTTTTGAAAAACAAAAATATCATATTTCTTATAATAATAATTTAATGGATGTCTTTTTAGAAAATTCATCTTTTTCAGATGAAGAGTTAGAGCAAATATATAAATCACTTAAAAGAAAAAAATCTTTTATTAGATTAAAAGATAACACTATTTTAAGTTTAGATAATGATAATGCAAGAGAATTCTATGAAGTAACTACTGATTTGCATCTTGATCCTAAAAAATTAAAAGAAAAGAAAACAATGCCAATCTATAATCGTTTTAAATTAATTAATTTAGAAAATGATTATCCTCTTGATCAATATATGGAAGAAGTAATTTCTTCAATTTCTTCTTTTAAAGAAAAACAAAATAATCTTCCATCTTATCAATATGAATTAAAACCATATCAAAAAGAAGCAGTTAATTGGTTACTTGAATTAAAAAAATATCATTTTTCAGGCATTCTAGCGGATGATATGGGACTTGGTAAAACTTTTGAAATGTTATCTTTTTATGATTTAGATAAAGAAGAAGCACCTAGTTTAATTGTTTGCCCTAAATCTTTAATTTTTAACTGGATTAACGAAATAAATAAATTTGTTCCACATACTATTTATCAAAAAATATTTGGAACTAGTGAAGAAAGAAAAAATATAATTAATAATATTGCTTTAAACAAAAGATGTTTATATTTAACTTCTTATGATTCTTTAAGAAATGATATTGAATTATATAAAAAAATTAAATTTAGATATGTTATTCTTGATGAAGCTCAAGCAATAAAAACTTTTACTTCTAAAAAGAGTATATCAACAAAACTATTATCTTCAGAATATCGTTTTGTTTTAACTGGTACACCAATTGAGAATAATGTTTTAGAGTTATGGTCAATTTTTGATTTTTTAATGCCAGGTTATTTTGAAGAGATTGAAGAATTTAAATCAAGATTTGAAACAGATGAATCATATAAAGAAATTGTTTATAAAAAAATTAGTTTATTTATTTTAAGAAGAACTAAAAAAGAAACTTTAAAAGATTTACCAGATAAATTTGAAAGAGTAATTTCGACTGAATTAACTAGTGAGCAAAAAAAGATTTATGATTCTTATTGTTTAGAGGCTAAAAAGATTTTTGAAGAAAATAATAATGTTTTTTCGATGTTACCTTTTTTAACTAGATTAAGACAAATTTGTGTTGAGCCAAGAACTTTTATTAAAAACTATCAAGGTGATAGTGCAAAGATTAATTTATTAAATTCAATTTTAGATGAATATCTTCCTCAAGGAAGAAAAATTTTGATTTTTTCTCAATTTGTAGAGGTTTTAAAGATTATTGGTGAAGATTTAAATAAGAAAAATGTTCCATATTACATGTTAACTGGAGAAACTAAAGCAGAAGTTAGATTAACTTTATGTAACAATTTTAATGATGAGAATTCTTTAGTTAAAGTATTTTTAATTTCTATTAAAGCAGGAGGAAGTGGACTTAATTTAATAGGAGCGGATACAGTAATTCATATGGATATTTGGTGGAATCAAGCAGTTGAAGATCAAGCTACCGATAGGACTTATCGCATTGGACAAAAAAAGAATGTTGAAGTTATTAAATTAATGTGTGAAAATACAACTGAAGAAAAAATTATTGAATTACAAAATAAGAAAAAAGATTTAATTGATTCTTTGATTTCTAAAGATGATAAATCAATCACTTCAATGTCTAAAGATGATATTAAGTTTATTCTAGGGTAAAGTCTAATTAATAAGAGAGTTTTTTATGGATGAATTAATTAAAATTGGAGAATTTTCTAAAATCAATCATGTTTCAATTCCTACTTTACGTTTATATGATGAATTAGGAATATTAAAACCTATTTATATTGATGAAAGTACAAATTATCGTTATTATTCGATTAATCAAAATGCTCGTTTAGATATGATTCAATATATGAAAGAATTAAATATGTCTTTAAGTGAAATTAAAGAAATTCTTGATAGTAATGATTTAAAATTAATTGAATCAACTTTAATTAAAAAGAAAAAGCAAATTAAAGATCAAATAAATGAATTAAATTTATCTTTAAATGCGATTAGTAGAACTATTTCTAGTATTGAAAGATTTCGTGAATCACCTAAAAAAGGAATGATAACTATTGAATATATTCCCCATAGAAAAATATATTCATTAAAAACCAAGATAAATTTCTATGATTATAATATTTCTATGTATGAAAAAGAACTTAATACTTTAAAAAATAATATGATTAATAATAATTTACCTCAAGTCTATTATTGTAATGCTGGATCAAGTATTATTCAAAATGATTATATTAATAATCGTTATATTTCTAATGAAATATTTGTATTTGTTGATGATGATTTTCCTTCTTCAGAAAATGTAAAAAAAATAGAAAGCGGAATGTATGCTTGTATTTATTTAGATAATTTTGATGAAGAAATAGAATTTGGAAAAAGATTATTAGAATACTGTAAGAAAAATAATTATCAAATATGTGGAGATTATATTTGTGAAGTTATAACTGAATTTAATGTTTTCTCTAATCAAAAAAGATCAATGTATTTACGCTTACAAGTTCCTTTAAAATTTCGGTAAAAAATTATCGATTTGCTATTGACTCTCAACTTGGATTAGACTTTAAAATAAAATTAGGACAAGTTTAGGAGGAAAAAATATGCAAAAAATTAAAGTTGTTCAATATGGCTGTGGAAAAATGGCTAAATATATTTTACGTTATTTATATGAACATGGAGCAGAAATTGTTGGAGCAATTGATGTTAATCCAAAAGTAGTAGGTATGGATGTTGGTGACTTTGCAGGTCTTGGAGTAAAAACAGGTGTTTTAATTTCTAATGATGCTGATGCAGTTTTATCTTCATGTGATGCTGATGTAGCGATTGTTACTTTATTTAGTTTAGTTAGTGATTGTTATGATCATTATGTTAAATGTTTATCAAGAGGAATTAATGTTATTTCTACTTGTGAAGAAGCTACATATGCTTGGACTACCGATCCAGTAAGAATGAATAAACTTGATGTTATAGCTAAAGAACATGGTTGCACATTTGTTGGCTCTGGTATGGAAGATACTTTCTGGGTTAATATGGTAGGTATGGTAGCAGGATCTTGTAATAAAATTACTAAGATTTCTGGAGCGGTTTCTTATAATGTTGAAGATTATGGTCTTGCTTTAGCTAAAGCACACGGAGTAGGCTTAACTTCTGAACAATTTGAAAAAGATATTGCTCATCCAGAAGAAATAGAACCTTCTTATGTATGGAACTCTAATGAAGCTCTTGCTCATAAAATGGGTTGGACTATTAAATCACAAACTCAAAAATGTGTTCCTTATTTCCATGATGGAGATATTTATTCATCAACAATGGGTAGAACTTTAACTAAAGGTGAATGTATTGGTATGGCCGCGGTTGTTACAACTGAAACATTCCAAGGACCAATTATTGAAACTCAATGTATTGGTAAAGTTTATGGACCTGATGATGGAGATATGTGTGATTGGACAATTGAAGGTGAACCAAATGTTGAATTCCATGTGGTAAAACCTGCAACAGTTGAACATACATGCGCGACAATTGTTAATAGAATTCCAAGTTTATTGAATGCACCAAGTGGTGTAGTTACTTTAGATGAACTTGAACCAATTACTTATTTAACATATCCAATGGAATATCATCTTTAATTAAATAATATTTAGCCCTTTAGGTGAAAACTTAGAGGGTTTTTATTTAGATTAATACTTGTTTTATATTCAGAAGAATGATATTTTTTTAAAAAATAGGAATAATTGATAGAATGTAAAAAAATATGATGTCACCTATGTCAAAAAAATATATTAATAAATGAAATGGGATTATCATAATTATTCGTTGCTTTTTTGAATTAATGATTTTAGGTTAATAAGGAAAAATAAATATGAAAAAGAAATTAAAATTATGTATTGGTATTTGTTTGATGCTTGGAATTTGTTCTTCTTGTAATAATACAAGTGAAACAAATAGCATAGATTATACTATTTATGAATCAGCATATGGTGTTAAAGGAACAGAAATTTATTGTTGGGAAATTGCTGATAATGATTTTAGATGTGGAGCATTAGCTGGAACTAATAGAAATAAAACATATGAAGAATTAAAAACGATTCAAGATAATTATTCTTGTCCATTAGAGACGATGAAAGAAATTCTAGCTAATTATCCTGAAGAAACTAGAAAAGATGCTTCAATTTTCATTATAAATTATCCTTTGGTAAAAGATGACTTTGTTGGAAGATTTCCTAATGAAGAAACATTAATTTACTTAAGAAACAAATTAGGATTATTATAATTATATTTTTAACTATTTACTTAATAATTCCAATTTTTAGTATATAAAAAGACTATGAATTTTTTAATTATTTGTTCATAGTCTTTTTGATTAAATTGTTACATTAAAGATTCGTAAAGTTTAATAATGTCTTGTAAAGTTGGATCTTTTGGATTTCCAGGTCTACATGCATCATCCATTGCAGATTGTGCTAAGAAAGGAATATCTTCTTTTTTAACAATAGCTTTTAAATCTTGAGGAATACCAACATCTAAAGATAATTGTTTTACAGCATCAATAGCGGCTTTACGATATTCTTCTTGTGTCATTTCATCAACACCTTTAACACCCATTGCTCTAGCGATTTCACGATATTTTTCACCAGTAGCAGGAGCATTATATTCCATGACTGTTGGTAAAATAATAGCGTTTGCTACACCATGAGGAGTATTATAAACTGCACCAAGTGGATGAGCCATAGAGTGAACAATACCTAAACCAACATTACTAAAGCCCATACCAGCAATATATTGTCCTAAAGCCATTCCTTCACGGCCTTCAGGTGTATTGTTAACTGCACCTCTTAAATGTTTAGAAATTAATCTAATTGCTTCAAGATGGAACATATCTGACATTTCCCAAGCACCTTTAGTAATATATCCTTCAATAGCGTGAGTTAATGCATCCATACCAGTAGCGGCAGTTAAGCCTTTTGGCATACTAGACATCATATCTGGATCAACAACAGCGACCACTGGGATATCGTGAGTATCAACACAAACGAATTTTCTATTTTTTTCTACATCAGTAATAACATAGTTAATAGTTACTTCAGCAGCAGTTCCTGCAGTAGTTGGAACAGCAATAATTGGTGTACATGGTTTTTTAGTTGGGGCAACACCTTCAAGAGATCTTACATCACTAAATTCAGGGTTTTCAATAATAATACCGATTGCTTTAGCAGTATCCATTGATGAACCTCCACCAATAGCGATAATATAGTCTGCTTTGGCTTTTTTGAATGCTTCAACACCATGTTGAACATTTTGAATAGTTGGGTTTGGTTTAATATCAGAATAAATTTCATATTCTAAATGAGCATCATCTAATAATTTTGTTACTTTTTGGGTAACACCAAATTTTAATAAATCTGGATCAGAACAAACAAATGCTTTTTTAAAACCTCTTCTAACAACTTCTGGAACAATATTATTGATGGCTCCAGCACCATGATAAGATGTTTCATTTAATACAAATCTTGGCATAAAATTCCTCCTTTGATGCATGAAAATGTATTTAAGAATCTTTATAGATTCTATTTATAATATACAATAAAAAAATTATTTAATAAAGATATAAAAATGCTAATTATTATAACTATTTTGTTTATTTAATATTTAAATTTTCGTTTTAACTTTAAAGAAAATGTTAAATGGTCTACTATATTATCTAGGAGAATTATTTATGGATTTAACAGAATTTACAAATACGTTGCAAAACTGGATTGCTACAACGGGAATTAAAATTGTTATTGCTTTATTAATTTGGTTTATTTCTTTTAAAATTATTAATGTTGTGACTAAAAAAACTTTAAAGAAAGTTTTAAACTCAGAAAATAGAAAAGTAGATAAAACATTAGCTAAAACTTTATCACACGCTATTAAAATTGTGTTAAAGATACTTGTTATTATTTGTCTTATTGGCTATTTAGGAATTGATACAAGTGGTTTAACTGCTTTAGTTACTTCTTTAGGTGTATGTGTTGGTTTAGCAGTTAATGGTACTTTATCAAATTTGGCAGGTGGAGTATTACTACTTATTACTAGACCATTTAAAGATGATGATTATATTGCTGCTTGTGGATATGAAGGAACTGTTGAAGATATTAAAATTTGTAATACAAAAATAAGAACTGTTGATAATAAAGTTATTTATATTCCAAATGGAACTTTATCAAACAGTACAATTGTTAATTATTCTGAAAAAGATCTTAGAAGACTTGATATTACCTTTTCTATTTCTTATTCAAATGATTTTGTGGAAGCAAAAAAGGTTATTGAAGAAGTTTATAATGCTCATCCTCTAGTTTTAAAAACTCCCGCCCCAACAGTTAGAGTTAGTGAACACGCTGACAGTAGTATTGATTTAACTGCAAAAATGTGGGTTAAAAATGGTGATTATTGGGATGTTAAATTTGATATGCTTGAACAAATTTTAAAAGCATTTGCAGAAAAGAAAATTGAAATTCCTTATAAGCAACTCGATGTTCATGTTAAAAATGATTAGTTAAAAATTAATAGTTGAGTAGTTTTTTTAATCTTTTTGTTGACTTTCTAATCCGTTAGAAAGTTCTTTTTGTTTGCTCACAAATTTATCGGCTTCTTTTTTTATTTTATTATTAGTTATAAATTCTTGTTTAGGGGATTCATTAATAATTAATTGCTCGTAACTAAAATCGATATTTTTTGTTAAGAATAGTTGACGATATTCTCTTAATAAATCTCTTTGAACTTGATAACGATCTTCTTCTTGACATTTTGCAACAAGTTTTATAGCAATATTACTTGTTCCATAATATGAAATTCCTTTATAAAATGGTCCTTCAATAATTGCTGGTATTTTTTCTTTTAAATTGTCTAAATTATCTTTTAATAGTTTTTCAACTACTTCAATTGGTACATCATAAGAAAACTCACAATCAACAACTGCTAAAGATAATTCTCTAGACAAATTAACAACGTTTTTAATATCAGAATTATTTATTATTTTAATATTTCCTGCTGCATCAATTATTTTTGTTGCTCTTATACCAATTTCATTTACTGTGCCACGAAAATCATCAATAGAAACAATTTCTCCAACTTCATATTCATTTTCAAAAATTATAAAAACTCCTGCGATAATATCTGCAATTAATGATTGAGCACCAAGACCTATAATTAGGGTAATAACTCCAACAGATTCCCATATAGCGGCAGTATTGATTCCAAAAGCCGTTAAAACGAGAAATATAACGATAATTGCACTTCCATATTTCACTAATCCATCAATTAATGAAATTATAGTTTTTGTTTTATTCGATTTTTTCATTGTGTTTTTTAAAATAAACCTAATAATCTTTGATAGGGCAAAAACTACGGTAATTAATATTATACATTGAATAAAAACCTTATAATGTGTTTGTAAAATACTTGGGAGCATTGTTATATCCCAAATATTTTCTTTTGCCCAAATAACAAATACATTTTCTTTTGGTAATATTAATTCCAATAGCATAAAAATTATAAAGGTTAGAATAATTATTATTCCTAATGTATAACTGATGATTTTTGATATATTTTTCTTTTTCATATTTTACTCCTTAATTTATTATTTTTATATATTCTTTATATATATTTCCTAGTATTGGTATGTCTAAATATTCAGCATAATTATTGTAGTATTTATTGAAATATAGTTTTATTTCTTTGTTTAGCATGTTGCCTAGAATAGTTAATGTTGTTGAAGATGTTTTTTCTTCATAATTATCATATTGGTAATAATTATTATCGATTATACATTCTTTTTTTAAAAAAACATTATTTTGAAATGTTATATTGAGTGTTGTTATATTTTTTTCATTATTATAGTTTCCTGAAATATTAACATCACTATCATTAATTTCAATTCCACCTGATGGCATCTCTTGATTCATATAATAATAAACATTATTAAATTTTAACAAAGTATAATAAATGAAGTAATAATTTTTTTGAGGAATATTTTCTATTATTGAATATTTTTCATTGGAAATATTATGATAATAATCTAAATAAGTAATTCTATCTGTTTCTATAATTTTGTTATAAATAAAAGCATCATAATAAATGTTTTCATTAGTAGAAGTAAAGTTTGTTTTTCGATAAATATTGATTGTTGAATCATCATTATAAGTAACTATTGATTCAGAAGGGTTAACATAGTTTATAGTTGGTTCAATAAATAATTCATTTGCATCATTATAAGAAAGAATTTGTATATCATCTAACATTTTATAAATGTTTTTTTCTGAATTAAGAATATTTATTTTGATTGTTCCACCATTATTAAATGTAATGTTATCTAAGATAAATTCAGTATCTAAAGGAATTATTTGGTTATAGTTTGTTTCTTCACAAATTATTTGTAAAGAATAATCATTTGGTAATAAATAATCAAAATTAAATATAATAGGGACAGTGTCTTTACTTCGATCAAACATTTCAGCACGAATATTTGTTATGGTAAATATGTAATTCATGTGGTATTTTATTGGCTTTATTTTAATAGTATTTTGCTTATTGATTTGATTATCTACAAAATGTAATGTTCCATCAATTATTACTTCACCTATATCACCTAATAGCATATCCAAAATAATTTGCCCTTTTTGTTCGAGATTATCAATTTTTAATTGATATGTCTTTGTTGAAGTTTTTAAATTTAAATCTAAATAAGCTTCATTCAAATCGTAAATTGTGTCAATAAAATAACTAACAATAAAATTTTGCCCATCAAAAGAAACTTCATCATTAAAGTGTACATTTGGTGATTTAATGATTGATGAATCTATTTTATATGATTCATAAACATGCTGTTCATAATTAAATAAACCGATATCTTGATACTCAAAATATATTTCATCAGCATTTTCTATTAATAAATCAATTTCTTGATTAGTTCCTAAGTATTCGTTATAGATATTATTATCTTTATCGGTTACCTTAAGCTTATATTGATAAGCATCTTTATATTTTGTTTCAAAATGCGTATTTATGTGTATGTTATAAGTATTTTCATCAATATATGTTATTGTCGCTTCTTTAGGAGAGATTTTATTATATGTTGCTTGATATGATTGATCAGGTAAAAAATCTTTTTTACTAGATGAAGCAATGCTTATAAATTCTTCGTTTAAAGAATAATATCCTATTTGGTATTGATATGATTTAATTCCAAAATAGACATCTATTTCAAAATGAAAATTATTTTTTTCTATATCAAAATGAATATAATCTTCTTCATATGTTTGCTTATCATAATATTGATGTACATAAGCAATATAATCAATGTCTTCTTTATAATTATTAATTGTTCCTTCGATAAGTATTTGGTTAGGAATACTTTCTTCTTTATTAATAATCAATGGTGAGTTATGTATTAAAGGTATAATACCAATACTAGAAGCAGCAACGATTACAATTGAAGAAGTGATAAATAATGATGAATTTGAAGTTATATTTTTCAAAAAATTATTAAAATTATTTTTTTCTTTTGAATCAAAACTTTTATCATAAATTTCTTTAGTATATTCATTCTCTAGTATTTGCTTAAATTCATTAGAATGATATTCTTCGGCTTTATATTCTTTAAATTCTAAAAATTTATTTTCTTCGTTAAATTGAGATATTTCAAAATTATTATTTTTCATAAATTATTTTTTAGCGTTATAAGTAACATAATAAGTTTTATTTTCTGAACAAACAAAACTAGTGTCATCACCTTCTTTGATTTCAGTATCATTTATTTTTAAGACTGGATAATCTTCAAAGACGATATTTGGATAAAAGATGGTATTTAAATCAAATAGATAAGCTATTTCATATTTTGTATAATTTTCACATTCAAAGAAGCAAACAACAATAGCTTTATCTTGTGGCGCTTTAAATTTAACGTATAAAGTTAAGTTTTCTAACATGGTTGTAGTTATAAATTCTTGCTGCATTTGTTCATCTATGTAGATTTTTAAAAAATCTTTTTGTTCATTAGCGTTAATGATAAAAACTGGTGAGCCAAGTAAAAAATTAATAGCATCTTTTACACTATATTCATCTTCAACTAGACAAGAAAAATCTGAACTACGATATTCTTGTCCTTCTATAAAGAAGTTTACTTGACCATAATAATGATTTTCAGTTGTTTCAGTTTCAATAGAAAAAGAATTATATTTTTTCTCATCAAATTGATAATCTATATTAGATGAAACGGATAGAAAATCAATATCTTTTTTATCTAGATAAATGAATGTTTCTGAACATTCATAACTTACAGAAGATATTTTTTGATTATTAGTGGTAATAGTAAAACAAGCATCAATAAGTGTTTTTTGATAATTTTCCTCTTTGATATAATCGTACACTGATTCATTTTGTAATTTTATTTTTAAAGAAAGGGAATTATCATTATTTCTTGTTAAAGTGATTTCACTTGGCTCAATATCATCTTCTTGTAAATATAATGATTTTGTATGATTGACAAATTCAATATAGGTATCTTTTACTTCTAAATAACATCCATCTAAAAGTTCTTGTGGTGAATAAAAATTTTTAAAATTATCAGCATATGTTGGACTTACATAATATCCTTCTTTTTTAGTTCCTTCACTAGTAGTTATTTCATTATAATATTTGTTTCTTTCTTTTGAATTATCTAAAACAGTTTTAATAACAATAATATTATTTTCTTTTAATTCAATATTATTGTTTTCATTTAATTCATAAGAAGAGTAATCTAAAAAGAACTTGTTATTTTCTTTACTTTCATTAGCATGACTTTCACTTTCTAAAGAATTATTAAAATATGATTTTCTATTTTCGTTTGTTGTATATGCTCCTTGATAGTTTAAAGTGAAATTAATACCTTTAATCCATTCTTGATAATTTTCTTCTTCAGAAAATTCTATTTTATAATCACAAATAGTACATGCATTATCAACTATATTATGTGCTTCTTGAGAAATTTTTTCATTACACATGCTACATGTTAACCAATGTGTATTTTCATCAAAAAATCTTGTCTTTGATAAATTGTGTGTGTGAGTGGTTTCTCCACAGGCAAATAAAGTAGAAAAGAGAAGAATTGATAAAGTCGTTTTTTTCATTTTGGCTCCTTTTTATTGTGAAAACTTAAAATCAAAAGTCATTTCTAACATAGAAAATAATTTTTTCATAATTTTATTTGATGTTTCTATCATGTCGATTTTTGAAATATATTCAATGGCTTCAATTTGTTTGGCCTCTGAGACATGATATACATCAAAAGCTATTTTTAAGAACAAATTTATTTTTTTATTTAAAGTAAAATATTTGTCACATTTTTTAGCCATAAAAGATCTCATAATACCAGAAGTGGCGATTTCTACTTCATAAAAATCACTTTCAGTCCAATTAAGATTATATTTTGAGAATATTTTAGCTAGTTCTGAAGAAGTTTTTTGATTGATATATTCAATTAGTTTTGGTTGAGTATAAGCTTCTAAATAAATTTCACGTAAATTTTCATTAAGTTCAACAAGCGTTAATTGAATAGCGGTTTCAATAGCATATAGAATTTCTAAACTTGTAGATTCAGATAAGAAATTTCTAGCCATAGAAAATTGATTATTGAACATAAATTCAATTAATTCTAATAAAACACCATCCTTAGTATGAAAGATATTTTGAAATGTTCCAGCAGAAACATCGCTTTCTTTAAGAATGTCGAGCATTGTAGTTTGTTTATATCCTTTTTCAATAAACATTTGGACACAAACACTTAGTATTCTTTTTTTGGATCTTTTATATCATTTCTAGATATCATAATTTCCACCCTTATAATTTGCAAACTAGGTTACAACCCAATAATACCTTAGATTTTAGATTTTTTCAATATATATTTTTTTCTTGTTGAAAGAGTTTAAATCCTTATTTACAATAAAGAAGTTAAAGGAATTATAATATGAAAATTGGGTTTGATAATGAATTATATTTAAAGTTGCAATCAGAAAATATTCTTAAAAGAATGGAAACTTTTGGTGAGAAACTTTATATTGAATTTGGAGGTAAATTATTTGATGATTATCATGCATCGAGAGTGTTACCAGGGTTTCAACCAGATTCAAAATTAAAAATGCTTTTAAGAATTAAAGAAAAAGTTGAAATCGTTATTGTTATTAATGCAAATGATATTCAAAAAAATAAAATACGTAATGATATTGGTATTAATTATGAAAAAGAAGTTTTAAGATTGATTGATGCTTTTAATGACTTTGGTTTAACTGTGGGTTCAGTATGTATAACTCATTATAAATCTTTACCTCAGGTAGATTCATATATTGAAAAATTAAATCATTTAGGAATCGTTACTTATAAGCATTATGAAATAGAAGGTTATCCTCATGATATCAATAAAATTATTTCTGAAGATGGCTTTGGTAAAAATGAATATATTAAAACTAATCATCCTGTTGTAGTTATTACTGCGCCTGGTCCAGGATCAGGAAAAATGGCAACTTGTTTAAGCCAGTTATATCACGAAAATAAAAATGGGATTAAAGCTGGTTATAGTAAATATGAAACATTTCCTATTTGGAATTTACCTTTAAATCATCCTACTAATATTGCTTATGAAGCAGCCACGATTGATTTAAATGATATTAATATGATTGATCCATATCATTTAGAAGCTTATAACAAATTAACTGTTAATTATAATCGAGATGTAGAAATATTTCCAGTTTTGAGAAGTATGTTTCAAGCAATCTATGGAAATTGTCCATATAAATCACCAACAGACATGGGGGTTAATATGGCAGGTTTTGCTATTGTGGATAATGATGTTGTTGAACGAGCTTCAAAAGATGAAATTATTAGACGATATTTAAATGCAAGAGTGGATTATAAAAATGGAAAAATTAATTTAGAAACATTAGAAAAAGCTTCTGGATTATTACAAAAAGTAGGTGTAAGTGTTTCTGATAGAAAATGTGTAGCTATGGCTTTAGAAAAAAAAGAAAAAACAAATGCTGATGCAATGGCAATGGAACTTGAAGATGGAACTATTATTACTGCGAAAACTTCTTCTTTATTACTTGCACCATCTGCTTTAATTTTAAATGCATTAAAACATTATGCTCATATTTCTGATGAACTACCTTTACTTCCAAGAATGATTATTGAACCAATTACAAAATTAAAAACAGAGATTTTAGGTAATCATAATCCAAAGCTTCATGTTAATGAAGTCTTAAATGCTTTAGCTATTTCTGCTCAAACTAATCCTCTTGCTGAACTAGTAATTAAAGAACTTCCTAAATTAAAAAATGCCCAAGCGCATTCAACAATTATTCTTTCTGAAGTTGATATGAATGCTTTAAAAAAATTAAAAATTGATGTTACTTGTGAACCTGAACATTACGCTCATCGTTTTTATAGTAAGTAATTTACAAAAAATGTTTATTTTCATGTAAAAATAACATACTATAACTAATTAGAAAGAAGAATTTATGAGTAATTATTTTTTTGAAAATATTAAAGATATTATTAGTAATGAAAACTTTCAATCAATGAAAAAGTATATTCAACATGGAAAAACAAGTGTTTATACACATAGTTTAATTCTTGCTTATATTTGTTATAAAAAATCATTAAAATATAAAAACATTGATCGAAGAAGTCTTATTAGAGGTGCCCTGTTACATGATTATTTTTTATATGATTGGCATTTACCAAGAATTGTCAATAAAAGAAAAGGTTTACATGGATATAATCATCCTAAAGTAGCGTTAAATAATGCAAATAATGATTTCAAATTAAATAAAAAAGAAAAAAATATTATTAGATCACATATGTGGCCATTAACTTTTTTTCATATGCCATTATCAAAAGAAGCATGGCTAGTTTGTAAATATGATAAAATTCTTTCAATTAAAGAAATAAGAAAAAAATAGTTATTTATTTAGGTAATATTGATAAATTCCTTCATAAATACTATCAGCAAGTGAATCTTGATATTCATCAGTTAATAACTTATTTCTTTCGTTTTCATTAGATAAAAATCCACATTCAATAAGAATACCAACTTTCTCACATTTTCTAAAAAGATAAAAATCATTAGTATGAACTTTTTTATCTAAATTAGTTAAGATATTTAATTGCTTTTGTACACATTTAGCTAATAAATAAGATTTATCATCACTTTTTTTATAATAAACCATTGGTCCATATACATCATTGGTTTGATAAGTATTCATATGAATAGAAATATATATATCACATCCAGAGTGAGAAATATATTCTATTCTTTTTTTTAAATCTTCTTGTTTTCTATTTTTAGCGTATAATGAAGCTAAGTCATAATCGTTTGTTCTTGATAGATAAGCAAAAAAATTTCTATTTATACATTTTTCATAAAGCTTAGAACTTACATTTAAATTTATTTCATCTTCATAAACACTTAAATAACTAGCCCCATTATCTTTTCCTCCATGACCTGGATCAATAAACACAGTAAAATCCATAAAAGCTTTAACATCAATAACTTTTGTAATTACTAAAGGAAAAATTAATAAGGAAATAATAGATAAAAAAATGGATAATTTCTTTAACATAACTATTAAAGTATATTACCCACGATTTTATTTCATTCAAAAAAATAAGAGATTTTTCTCTTATTCTTTTATATTATTTACTTCATTAACAACTGTATCTTGTTGAGGAGCTGTGAAAACAACTTGTCTTTGTCTAGATTTTTTAGATGAAGTAATTTTATCAATTTCATCACCTTTTCTAGTAAAGATTGCAAAGATAATAGCGAAATAAACAATTGCTATAGCCATTAATAACATACCAGCTTGTGCAAATGTTGTATCCCAATGTAACCATTCAAAGAAGCCTTTTTCTGCTTGTTTAAGATACATATCTTCAAAGTTTTGTTTAGTTGGATTTAATAAAATAACACCAAAGACTGAAAATATTAAACCTAAAGCTAAACATGCTCCACCTATTGAGTAATAAATAATTTCAGCAATTTTTAAATCACGTTTTCTTTTTTTTGTACTTTTTACTTTAACATTTTCCATCTTAATAACCTCTTAAAATTATTCTGCTTTTGTTTCTTCTACAGGTGTTTCTGTAGCTTCGTTAGTAGGTTGAACATTTGCTTGTTGTTGTCTTTCTTTATCATAAGCTAATAAATTTTGAACTTCTTTTTGATAAATTCCTCTCCATTCAGCTTCAGTTAAAACAACACATTTTGTCCATAATTCGTGTAAATTTAAAATTTCTTTTCTTAAGCCTTCACCAGTATCATCGAGTTTTTGCTTTCCACCCATGCAGTCGATAACAAATTTTGTTTTTTCTACAGCAAGTTTATAAATATCATCTTCATAATGAGCGTGTTGTTCAACAAAAGCAAAGAAACCAATGTTTTTCTTTAATTCATTACCAATGAAATTACTTTGTGGAGTAGCTTCGCCTTTTGATTCATGCATTGCTTTGTTAAATTCAACAAATAAACGATGAACTTGATCAGTAATAACAAGAGAAGCAACAGATCTATAGAATGCGTTTTCTTTTGTAACTAACATTTCAAAATCTTCTTCATATGTATTATTTTCTTTAGCGTTTTTAATAAATCCTAAACAAATTTCATAAATAGTTTCATGTAAACCAACTACATAATCAAGTAATTGAGTTGAATAACCAGAATCAACAACAACTTTATCGTTTTCTAAGAAAACTGCTCTTGATTCATCTCCATAAACTAATTCATAAAAATCAGTCATGTTATTTTTTACTTTTTCACCTAATTCTTTATTGTTTTCTAAAAATTTTGCAAAAGGATGATTTTCAGATAATGAAATTTTAATTATTTCCTTTCTTTGTTTATAAACTTCTGCATTATATCCATCTTTCTTAGGAATTAAATACTCAAGTGTATCTCTAATAATAACACTGACTTGATAAATATCCATTACATATCTTGTTGTTTGATTCATAAATTTCTCCTTCTATTTAATGTAATCTTTAATACAATAGACACCTTCTATTTCGTTTTTGGCTTTGAGTTTTACTTCCTTTGGTGCATTCTTCATTACGAAACTATTTTCAAATGTTTCAAATAAGCAAATATCATTTCCTGAATCACCAACGACTGCAACTTCATCATTTTTAATGTGTTGCATATCGATAATCTGTTTTAAAGCATTCGCTTTATTAACACCTTTTTTCATAAATTCAACAGATTCTCTAGACCACAAAATCTCAAACTCTGTGTCCCATGCATCAAGAAATTTTAATGATTCTTGTCTAGCGATTTCTATTTTCTTTTCACCAATTCCATACATTGCCATCATTTTATAAATTCTAGCTTCTTTATCATTTAGAAGTTTTTCTAAATGTTTAGTACCAAAAACGAATTTATCACGATAAGCAAATTGTGTTAAAAGATAAATTTTTACAGCAATTTTTGTAAAACAGTTTAATCTTGTTGGTACTAAAATCATTGGATAGCGGTCTGACATAAAGACCCAACAAACTACATTTGGTGCATGTAAATTATCTTTTAAAAAGTTTCTAATAGAGTCATGGTCAATAGGATCATCAAAAAAGAACTTATTATCTTTTAAGACAACCGATCCATTGCATCCTATCATATCAATCGGGGCTCTTACAACCTTAGATATTCTTTTGCATATTTGATAGTTTCTTCCTGAAACAATCACTAAATGATTGCCATTTTTTAAAAATTCTCTTAAAAATTTTTTATTTTTAGAAGAAAGAACTCTTATTTTTCTTTTTGGGAATAACAATGTCCCATCTAAATCTGTAGCGAGTAATTTAATCATATTAAGTCCCGTAGTGATATTATAACTTATTATTTATAATAATACTACAAAAATTTTTCTACATTTTAGTTATAAAGTTGATTTTTTTCCATAATGGTTAAAATAATCTTTTTTACCATTAAAATTATTGATTTACTACATTCAAAAAAATATTTATTATTTTCAATAATTTCATTTTTTATAAATAAATGATTTTTTAACAATTCATTTTTTAATATTTCTTGAACTTTTAAACAATTAAAAGAAGCAATTTTAACTGTTTTATCAACAATATTAAATCCTACAATTAAATCATTTTTTCTTTTTGAAGAAATTAAAGTACCTAATTTATTAGTTAAATAGTTTCTTATTTCAATAGTAATATGATTCTTTTTAGCAAATTCAATACACGATAAAGAAACGATATTAAAATCAATTTGATTTAATAAAAGCATTTCTTCGTAACTAATATAATCATATAGCATGAATTGCTTATAAACAGATGGATGGGTATGATAAACTCAATCAACATTTTTATATAGATAAACTAATTTTTGCTTTAACATTTTGCCTATTAAAACACAAGAAAAATCTGAATTACCTCTTCCTAAAGTAATGATTTCATTATCTAATGATTTTCCAATAAAACCAGGACATAATAAAACATCATTTTCTTTTAATTTAGATAAAATTTTTTCATTATTTAAGAAGATAACTTTACCATGAGAATAATCATTATTGCAATTAATACCTAATTCAGAAAACGATAAACTATAAGCTTTAATATGATTTTCATTTAAGACTTCTGACATTCTTATACTAGAAATTATTTCTCCACATGCTAATAAACGATCTTGCTCTTTTAAAGAAATATTGTTATTAGTTAATAATAAAAGTGAGTCTGTTGAATATGGAAATCCCATTCTTCCCATTGCAGAAGTGATAACTACACATTTACAGTTAAATTTTTTAATGATATTAAATACTATCAATTGATTTTTTGGAGTGGATAAACAATCTCCTCCAAATTTCATAACCTTAATTTCCATATTAAAAAATATGAAAATAAATTAAAAAAAATGCCAAATAAAAACGATTAATGAATTTCACTAATCGTTTGATAAATTATTTAATTGATGGAGAGTTTATTTGTAAAACACCATATCCTTCATCTTCTCTTTTATAAAGAACAGATATTTTTTCATCTTCACTATCTAAATATACAAAGAATGAATGTCCAAGAGCTTCCATTTTAGTGATAGCAACTTCCATATCCATTGGCTCAAGATCTAATTCTTTTACTCTTACAACTTCATCATCAGAATCATCATTTTCTGATTCAAAATTACTAAAAGCTATAGCTCTTCCTAAACTTTCTCTATGACGACGATCAAGTTTAGTTTTTAATTTTCTCATTTGTCCTTCGAGTTTATCAATTGCAAGATCGACTGCTGCATAAAGATCATCATCTTTAACTTCAACTCTGAAGTCCATCATTTTTGTAAAAATGGTTATTTCGATTTTTTGAGAGTTTTTATAAGTTCTAATTAAAACTTTTGCTTCAACATCCTCATTAATAACGAAATATTTATCCATTCTTTTTAATTTCGTTTCAATCGCATTACGAATTGAATCAGTCACCGTAATGTTCTTACCAGTAATTTGACACTTCATATTTTTGTCCTCCTTGTATTATGTTTTATTGGTTTTCTAACCTATTTTTATTATACTCAAAAAGGTGAAAAATAATAAGTCTAGTAATTTGTTTTTTTTATGCTATAATGATAATTAATGAGTCAAGTTAATACAAAAATAATAATTATTTAATACCTACTCTAGTGTATATTTCATCGACTGATTTTAAGTAATATTCTAGAGTAAATAATGAGTCAATTTCTTTTTCATTTAAAAGTTTCTTTATTAATGATTGTTCTTTTACAAGTTCAATAAAAGAAATATCTTCATTATATGATTTTTGAGCAATAACTTGCACTAAATCGTAAGCTTCTTCTCTAGATAAACCTTTTTCAATTAATGTTGACATTACTCTTTGAGAAAAAATAACACCATTAGTTAAATAAATATTTTTTAACATTCTTTTTGGATAAACAATTAAATTACTAACAATATTATTCATTCTAATAAGCATATATTCACTTAGCATAATTGCATCAGGTAAACATACTCTTTCTACTGAAGAATGTGAAATGTCTCTTTCATGCCAAAGAGGAATATCTTCATAAATACTCATCATATAGCCTCTCATCATCCTAGCGCATCCTACCATGTTTTCTGAACCAATTGGATTTCTTTTATGTGGCATTGCTGAACTACCTTTTTGACCTTTAGAAAAATATTCTTCAGCTTCTCTTATTTCAGTTTGTTGTAATAAACGAATTTCAGTGGCAATTTTTTCTAAAGTGGAGGTAATTAAAGTTAAACAAGAAATATAATAAGCATGACGATCTCTTTGTAAAACTTGTGTGGAAATATTTACAGATGTTAAATTTAAATCTTTACAAACATCATCTTGAACATAAGAAGGAACATTTGCATAATTACCAACAGCTCCTGAAATTTTACCAACTTCAATTTGCTTACATGCTTCTTGAAAACGATGATAATTTCTTAATAGTTCATCATAATATAAAGCAAATTTTAAACCAAATGAAGTAATATCAGCATGAATTCCATGAGTTCTTCCAATACATGGAGTATCTTTATATTTTAATGCTTGTTGCTTTAAAGTTATTAACATTTCTTCAATATGTTTTTTTAAAATATTGTTTGCTTCTTGATAAATGACTCCATTACTTGTATCAACAACATCAGTAGATGTAAGTAAATAATGAACCCATTTTTTTTCTTCACCAAGTGATTCACTAACTGCGCGAGTAAAAGCAATTACATCGTGATGAGTAATCTTTTCTAATTCATTAATTCTTTCTAAAGAAAATGTCGCGTTTTTAATTAAATTTTTGTAATCTTTTTCAGGAATAACACCATGTTTACAAAATGATTTTGAACATGCTAATTCAACTTTTAAAAAAGTTTCAAATTTATGTTGTGAGGAAAAAATATCCCTCATTTGTTGAGTTGAATATCTTTCAATCATTTTTATTCACCAAATAAATCCTTTAAAACGATAGTTTGTGTTCTATCTGGACCTACTGAGAAGATAGCAATTTCTTTATTAGTTAACTCTTCAATTTTCTTTAAATATTTTTTAGCGTTTTCTGGTAATTCTTCATATGAAGTAACTTTCGAAATATCTTCTTTCCATGAAGGCATATCAATATAAATTGGTTTGCATCTTTGATATTCGTTTAATGTAGATGGTATATAATTAATAACTTTGCCATCTAATTCATATGCATAACAAATTTTTAAATTATCAATATTTGACAAAACATCAAATAACATTATTGATAAATATTTAATGCCAGAAACCCTAATTGCGTGATTTAAAACAACAGTATCTAAATAACCAATTCTTCTAGGTCTTTTAGTAACAGTCCCATATTCATGACCTCTTTCACGAATTAAATCACCTAATTCATTTTTTAATTCACTTGGAAAAGGACCTTCTCCCACTCTAGTGGTATATGATTTAGCTATGCCTAAAACTGTTTTAACTTCATAAGGAGGGATTCCACAATTAACAGGAATTGAAGAAGCTGTTGGAGAAGAAGAAGTAACATAAGGATAAGTACCATGATCAAGACAAAGCATTACTCCTTGAGCACCTTCAAATAAAATTTTAGAATTCTTTTTAATTTCTTCATTTAATAAAACTGATGTATCACAGATAAATGGTTTTAATTGTTTACCCCACTTTAAACATTTTTGAAGCATTTCATCATAGTCATAAGTTTTTTTATGGAACATTTGTAATTCCATATTTTTATATGCAAGAGTAGTTTTTAATCTATTCTTTAGTTGTTCTTCATCTATTAAATCACCGATTCTAATGCCTACTCTACTTGCTTTATCTGTATAGCATGGACCAATACCTTTTTTAGTGGTACCAATTTTGCTATCAGATAAAAACTCTTCGATTGCTCCATCTAAATCAATGTGATAAGGCATAATAACATGTGCACGATTAGAAATAAATAATTTATAATTTTTAAATCCCGCATCTTCAATCATTTTTAATTCTTCAAAGAAGGCTTCTGGGTTTATGACCATACCATTAGCTAAAACGTTTTTAGTATTTTCAGAAAATATTCCTGATGGAATTAATCTTAAGGCATATTTATGGCCATTAAAAACAATGGTATGTCCTGCATTGTTTCCACCTTGAAAACGTACGACTACATCAGCTTGTTGAGCTAAATAATCAGTAATTTTTCCTTTTCCTTCATCACCCCATTGGCTTCCTTCACAAACAACTATTGACATAAAAAATTCCTCCCTTCGCTTTATTTACAAATTTTTCTAGCAATATATACTCCACTGGCACCAGCTTGCGCTAACCCTCTAGTTAAACCAGCACCATCGCCACCAACATATAAATTTTTAATTCCTTTTACCATTAAGTTTTTATCAACAACAGGTCTAGAAGAATAGAATTTGGCTTCTACTCCATAAAGTAAAGTGTGCTCATTTGCAATACCTGGTGTGACATGATCAAGAGCTTCAATCATTTCAATAATTGATTTCATTGTGTTATAAGGTAAACATAAGCCTAAATCACCAGGAACAGCTTCTTTTAAAGTTGGCTTAACAAAGCCATCTTGAATTCTTTTTTCAGTTGTTCTTCTTCCAAGTAAAACATCACCATATTTTTGAACAATAACACTTCCACAACTTAATTGATTAGCAAGTCTAGATACAGCATGAGCATAATCATTAGGTCGATCGAATGGTTCATCGAATTTATGAGAAACAAGTAAAGCAAAATTAGTATTTTTACTTCCAAGTCGAGAATCTTTATAAGCATGACCATTAGCTAAAATAGTACCAGATTCATTTTCAACCACTACTTGACCAGATGGATTTGAACAAAATGTTCTAACTTGTGTGCCTACTGAAGTATTAAAAATAAATTTACCTTCATATAAAGCATCATTAATTTCTTCCATAACAATATCATTTGTTTCAACTCTAACACCGATATCGACTTGGTTATTAGTCATTTTAATATGATGTTTTTCAAAGGTTGATTCAAGCCATTTAGATCCTTCTCTACCAACTGCTAAAAAGACATTGTTTCCTTCAATAAATTCTTCATTAATCATTACACCTTTACAAACATTATCTTCAATAACAATATCGGTTACATTGCACATAAAACGCATTTCAATTTGCTTAGATAAATCACTAGAGATTTTCTTTAAGATTTCTAAGTTATCTTCTGTACCAATATGTCTAACATTAGCTCTTAATAATTTTAAACCGACAGCAATGGCTTTCTTTTCAATTTCACGAACCTTAGGTGTATATGGATTAGTGATAGTATCAGTAGCACCATATTTTAAATTGATTGAGTCCACATATTTAATTAAATTGATTAATTCATCTTCATCAATATATTCACTTAACCAGCCACCGAATTCGGAAGTAATATTAAATTTTCCATCAGAATAAGCTCCAGCACCACCAAATCCATTAGTCATTGCGCAAGCTGGATAACAGCCATGTACTTTTTCTTTGTTAATTGGACATTTACTAATTTTATGCATTAAAACTGGGCATTTTCTAGAATAAATATCATATCCTTTTTCTAAAAGTAAAACTTTTAAAGATGGATTTTTTTGCATTAATTCATAAGCACAAAAATAACCAGCAGGACCTGCTCCAACAATAATTACATCATATTTTTTCATATTACTCCTCCATAAAATTATAAAAAGCTCCTATAGGGAGCTAATTAATTTTTTAATTTCTTCAACTTTATCTAGTTTTTCCCATGGACAATCTAAATCAGGTCGACCAAAATGACCATAAGAGGCCAAATCTTCATATTTGAAAGAAGGATTAGTTAAAGAAAAATCACGAATTATACAACCTGGTCTTAAATCAAATACTTTATCAATAATTTGTAAAATCTTTTGTTTTTCTAATTTACCAGTTGAGAAAGTTTCTACTGAGATTGAAATTGGTTTACTTACTCCGATGGCATAAGAAATTTGAACTTCTAATTTATCAGCTACACCAGCAGCTACTAAATTTTTTGCAACATATCTAGCAGCATATGTTGCTGATCTATCAACTTTAGAAGGATCTTTTCCAGAAAAACATCCTCCACCAGCTTTTGCTGATCCACCATAAGTGTCAACAATAATTTTTCTTCCAGTTAAACCAGTATCACCAGCAGGCCCACCAATAACAAATCTACCTGTTGGATTAACTAAAAATTTAAAATCGTCATTAAGAGAAAAAGATCTTGCCACTACTTGCATAATATTTTCGTGAATAAACTTTTTAAATTCATCAAGATTAATATCTTCATCGTGTTGAACACTCATTAAAATAGTATCAATTCTTGGCTTTTCATCAGTATAATCAATTGTAACTTGTGATTTCATATCAGGTCGAGCACCTTTAAATAAACCTTCATGTCTTAACATTGAAGCGTATCTAACAAGTTTATGAGCAATAACAACTGGTAAAGGCATATAGTTTTCTGATTCATTAGAAGCATAACCAAACATGATTCCTTGATCGCCAGCCCCTTGATCTTCAATTTTTCCTCTATTAACGCCTTGAGCAATATCAGGAGATTGAGTTTTTACTAAATTTAAGATTTTACAATTATAGCCATCAATACCCAACTCATTAGAAACATAACCAATTCTAATCATGACATTACGAGCGATTTGTTCATAATCAATTTTTGCTTTTGTAGTTATTTCTCCACCAATTAAAACAAAATCAGTGGTAGTAAAACATTCACAAGCTACTCTTGAAGATGGATCTTGCTTTAAACATTCATCAACAATTGCGTCAGAAATTTGATCACATAATTTGTCAGGATGACCTTCTGAAACAGATTCAGAAGTAAATAAAATTCTTTCTTCCATAATACCTCAACTTCCATATTGAATTATTTATCTTTTTCATCAAATTCAATAAGATTTATTTTATGTAAGAGAAGTTCTTTAGAAGTAATACCTGAGATAGTTTCAATAACATCAAAATCCATCCCCATTTCAAATAAAGCATCTGCTACTAAAAATTGTTCTCTTTTCTTTTTTGTTTTCATTCTAATCACCTAAATTAAGTATGATTAGAAATGATAATTTTATACTTATTTAATAGTTTTTAAAGCTTGAGCAATTTGATCTGGACAAGAAGTATTCTTAAATCCACATTTAATTCCATTTAAACGTGTGATTACTTCATTAATATCCATACCTTTTAATAAAGCTGATAAGCCTTTGAGGTTACCATTACATCCACCTACAACTTCAAAATCAACTATTTTTCCATTTTCATAAGAAATTTTCATTTCTCTAGAACATGTTCCTTTAGGATGATAAATAAGTACTTCCATATTAAAAATCTTTCTAGTCGAAAAAAGCGACCATAAGTATAATAACATAATTTATAAAATATTTTTATTAGAAACTAATTATTTTATAAAATAATTATAAGTTGTTATTTTTTTTTATAATAATATTAGATTTTATTATTTAAAGGCATAATAATGTTAGATATTTTAATATACTAAAGCATCAAAAAAACTGGTAAAAAGATTCAATCAGCAGATATTGATGCTACTAGTATATCTTATATATATATTATGGGAGAATGTAAATTAAAGAAAAAAATAGATAAATTTATACTTGATACATTAAAAGAAAGAACCAATTTATTATCAACAATTATAAAGATAATTCTATATGTTTTAGTAATTTTTTTATTTAATCATATTGTTCAACTTTTATTTTTTCACCATTCTTTTTTATAAACCAATATTCTATAAAATCATGCCTATTAGGAAATCCTGTTTGATATAAAAATTTTGTTGGAGTTCCATCATCATCAATAGGCCATTCACTCATATGCATCCAATTAGGAGGATATTTTTCATATTGATAAATTTTAGAATATAAGTTTCTATAATATTTTTTTGAATGTCTTTTTCCATTATCTAAATTTTCTAAATAATAATAATTTGATTCATTATATGGTATAAAACTAGGAATATAGTCATCCCATTTTTCATATAAATAAAATTCTTTTACAACAAGATCATATTTGATTTTTTTCATGTCTAAATAACAACAAATTGATCTTTGTAACCAAGATTTTGTTCTAAAATCAGGTGAATTATAATCTCTAGGATTAAATAAAAAATACTTTTTATCTATACAAAAAATATGTTTTCTTTTTGTGGCTTTTGATAGATATTTCATTAATTCCTTATGAGATAAATATTCTTTCCAAAATAAATCAAAGTCAGTTTTTCCTTCAATATAATCCTTATATTTTTGTATTGCATTTTTTTCTTTTTTAAAAATTATCATAAATTATTAAAACCTCGAAATAATTTCTTTCCACCAATTAACATATTCTCTATACTGATTGAAGCCACCTTGGCCTCTACCATATCCTAATGTATGATGAATCATTTTATGCTCTTCTGGTGTAACAGGATAATAATATCTGATGTTTGCACCATGACGACCATATGGATGATGAAGCACATAATTAGATTTTTTTAAACTATTTTTCTTAAAAAAATCATTTCTTTCTTTAGTCCAAGAATGCCCTAAACCTCGTCGTTGATCATCGTAAACAACCTTTCCACCAATTCCTCCAGTTATTCCTCCAAGAAGAGTTGAAAAAAATACATCATCTCCCATAGATAAAAAATCATCAAAAGCAGTTTTGTAGGAAGAACCTCTAATTTTAGCTGTTCCAATATTTAGTGCATTATAAGCTAACGCTCCAATATAAATAGAAGCAGCACCAACAAAAGCAAAACTTGATATTGCAATAGCTTCTGAACCATATGCTATTCCACACATAGCTGAGTAAATGGCAACATCACCAGCAGTAAATCCTCCCGCTGTTATAATTGTTGCTGCTAAACATGCAATAACAACGACTCCACCAAGCACCTACCAACCCCATTCAGGCATATGCCCATTAGGATCGACATACATAATCGGATTGTTCGTGCAATAGCAGTACAAATTCAACCCATTAATAGATTCATCATCTAAATATTCAACAGAATCTGGAGAAATAAATCTACCAATTTCAGAATCATAATATCTTGTAATTAAATAATATAATTTGGTTTCTTCATCATAATAATAACATTTATATCTAAATGGATTTTCTTTGGATATTGAAATATTACTTCCTTTTGTAATTGTTACTTCTCCATATGAATTATATTCATATCTTGTTAATATTTCTTTATTTTAATTCATTAATCATATTACATTTATTAATTTAACAATTCTACCTACAAAAAATTAATTCAATCTTTTACATTTTTTGACATTTTATTATTTTTATAAAACTTTATACGCTGATGTATCATTAAATCTACACTTTATTAAAAAATTCAGCCTTTTTTTAGCTGAATCTTTTTGTTACTTTATAAATTAAAATGTGGTTACAAAAATTACATATCAACATGTTAAATAGTTATTCAAATTTAATAAAGAAGTTTATACATGTTTAATTTTAAAGGACTATTTTAAACTTGATTTAATTGAAATTAATGATGTTATATTAGATGATTATTTCAAAAGTGATTCACGTGAAATCACTTCAAAGTATCGCCAAGATATGTCATATATTGACTAACTTATTTTTATTAAATATTTCTCCAGTCGAATACTGTACCAAGTGGAAAATTTTTATCATCACAAAGTTCATTGTAAATCTGTGGTGCATCTATTGGTGATACAACACGTGAAATAATTGGATCTACTTGAATTCGTTTTGATGCAATCATATCAATAATTGCATTGCAGTCATCATTGTGTGTCCAGTGATGCGGATAAGACTCATATTTTGGTCTTACAAAATTGTGTGCGCCTATAAGTTTTATTCCTGGTCTATGAACCTGTTTATAAAAATCAATCGAACAATCAGAAACTCTAGTACATCCAAGAAGTGATATTCTACCCATCCATGAAGCACAATCCAATGCTTGTTTCAATGCTTGAGATATACCAGTAACTTCAACGCAGCCATTTATACCTTTGCCTTTTGTGATATTTTTCACGTTTTGAACAAAGTTTTCATCTGATGGATCGAGTGCATAGTCAGCACCGAGTTTCAATGCAAGTTCACGTCTTTGACTGTTTAAGTCGACAGCGATTACAGGATTTGCACCAGAAAGTCTTAAAAATTGTGTTGCAAATATTCCAAGAAGACCTTGTCCCATTACCATTGCACTTTCTCCAAGTTCAATTTCAAGTTTTCTTACACCGCCGAGTGCCATTGAAGCAATAATAACAAATGCCGCTTCAAGAGATGAAACATCGTTATTTTCAACCTTTGTTATATCGCTTTCTGGACGAATGTTATATTTTGAATGACATCCGTGGTATACTAAAACTCGATCACCTACGGATATTTTGCTTACCTTAGAACCGACTTCTTCTACGTATCCTACACCACAATAGCCTAATGACATAGGATAATTTTGTGAAGTGTTGTTCATTCCTAGAATACAAGCTCTTTCTGTACCTCCGCTTACAACGGTATATTCCATTTTTGTAAGAACTTCATTTTCTTTTACTTTGCCAACTTCATTTTCAATAAGTTCTGCCTTATGAACACCTGTAAAAAATATTTGTTTATTTCGCATATAGCACCTCTTTAAATTAAGTTTATTAAATCAACATAAATTAATTATGTAAATAGCTTATTTGATTTTTTTATCATATTTGATACTTAATTATTGGCTTTGGTAAAATATTATCTTTTCAATATAAAAGGTGGTTAATTTTACTTAACCACCTCATAATGTTTTATATAATTTTATAATTTAATGATTGTTCCCATTACTTTTCCAGATAAAGCACCTGCATTTGCTTCATCAGTATCAATATGCATTGCTAAAGCATAATTTGGTGAAACTCTAACAACTGTGTCTAAGAAGATTAAACCTCTTCCTGTTTCATTTTCAACTTTAACTGCGACAATATCACCATTTTTAACATTGAATTCTTTTGCATCTTCTTCTGTCATATGGATATGTCTTTTAGCAGCAATTGCTCCTTCAGTTAATTCAACTTCTCCACATGGGCCCACTAATTTAACAGGTGTTGAACCTTTAATATCGCCTGATTCTCTAACTGGAACAGTTATACCAATAGTTCTAGCATCTGTAAATGATAATTCAACTTGGTTAGCTTTTCTACAAGGTCCTAAGATTGAACAATTTAATTCACCTTTAGGTCCTACAACTTTTACTTTTTGATTAGAAGCAAATTGACCAGGTTGTGATAGCATTTTCTTAACTTCTAATTTGGCATCTTTACCAAATAAAACTTCTAATGTTTCTTGGTTAACATGTACGTGTCTAGCGCTAGTTTCAATAATAAATTCCTTCATAAACCCTCCACTTATTCTTGAATTTGTTTGACTAATTTTTCCATTTCTTTATCAAAATCAACACCGACATTATTATTAAAAACTAATAATTTACAACCAGTATCTTTATTTGCTAAAGGGGTAGGAATTGAAAAATCGACACCTTTAATATATTCATCCCAGTGAGTCATTTTCCAAGTATCTCTTGATGAATTTCTTTCAAGCATTCTTTGATGACATGTTTCTGAAGATGCTTCAACCCAAACAAAGGTTAATTCAGCATTTTTTTCAGCAAGTTTTTTTGCTAAAGATTTAACATATTCAACATCTCTAATTTCTCTAGTAAAAGGAGCGTTAATTAACACTAAATCCTCATATTCTAAAGCTTCAAAAGCTAAATCAAGAGTTACTTCATATTCAACATCTCTAATAACTCGATTAAAGAAATCAGATGAACGATTATATTCTTCATTTGCCGCTTCAAAAATCTTTTTTGATAAAGGAATTAAAGTATCTTTATCTAGATAAACAACATGATGAAGTGCAGTTGCTAATTTTTTTGAAACATAAGTTTTTCCACAGGCAGGTGGAGAAACAACTAAAATTAATTTTTTTAAAAACATTTTTTCTTACTCCATTTCTAACAATAGTATTTTAATACTATTAAGAATAAATTACAAATAAAATGATTTTTTTATTCACTTCTTAAAGCAATAACTGGATCTTTTTTAGATGCAATTCTTGATGGAACAAGACCAGCGATAAAAGTAAGCAAACAACTTAGTATAACTAATAATACTCCACCTAAAATAGGAAGTTTTGCAACATTTAAATTCATATTTGAAACAGCATTTATAATTAAGTTAATTGGTACATTTAATAAACAAGTAACACCAATTCCTAGTAATCCAGAAATTAAACCAATAATTAAACTTTCTGCAGTAAAGACATTCTTGATATCTTTTTTAGATGCTCCTATTGATCTTAATACACCGATTTCTTTAGTCCTTTCTAAAACAGAAATATATGTTATAATACCTATCATAATAGAAGAAACAACAAGTGAAACTGAAACAAAGGCAATTAAAACATAACTAATAATATTGATAATTGTGGAAATTGAACTCATCATTAAAGCCACATAATCGCTATAAACTATTTCGTAATTTTCACCTAAAGAAGGATCATTTTTAACCATATTATTATATTCAATAATTTTATCTTTTAAACGATCTTTACTTTCAAAATCAGTGCAATAAAACGATATGCTACTTGGATCTGAAAGATCATTAACTCCAAAATTAATCATATTTTGTAGATAGGAATTATCATTTTTATTCAGTGAAGAATACATATTATCAATAAATGAAGGCATTTGTTCTTTCATTGTATCAATCATTTCATTTACTTTTTCTTTTAAAAGAACTTCATCATCTTGATATTGTTTTAAATTATTCCATAGCATTTCATTTTGTTGGAGCATTAATATTAATTCTTCTTTACTCATATTGTTAATATAGTTTTTAATATAAGTTACTTTTTCTTCTTGAGTTACACTACTAGGAAATTTTTTACCAGTTAAAACATCAATATTAGGATTATCTTTTTGTTTTTTAACTATTTCAGAATTATTAATTCTATTAATTATTTCTCTAGTTAAAGATGGACAATATCCAATAGGTGTTTTAATTGAATGGGCAACTGCATCAGAATTTGGCTTAACAATTCCAACAATTTTTAATGATAAATTTGTATTATCAAGCATTGATTTTACATAATTAGAATCTTCTTTTTTATTTAAATATGTTCCATCTTCTTGTTTTTGATAATAATCAGTATCTAATAAGATATTGAATTTTGTATTTAATAAGGTTTCATAAGAAATAGGATCTATTTTAATTTCATAGTTTTCATTATTTACTATACCTTCAGCGATTTCTTTTAAAGTTGGAGAAGTTGATAAACCTAAAGCGTATAAAGCATAGTCAGTTAATGTATTATTTTCATTAATAACTAAAACACATTCATCATAATTACTTGGCCAACGTGAATTACCCACTAGATTGTATTGGCTTTTAAGTAAAGTAGGATTATCTAACATTTCAGAAAAAACATCAGTATTCATCATACTTGCTTGTTGCATAATCATTGTCATATCACTAGTTGAGCCACTTGCTTTAACTATTTCTTTTAATAAATCTGTAAAGGTGGTTGATGGATTTAATAAATTATTATTACTATCATATACATTTAAATTTGTATTATAAGTATATGAAATTGTATAATCTTTAAAAAATTCATCATTATCAATATATTCTTTAAAGTGCTTTAAATTATTGGTGGATGATTCTTTAAATAGTTTATTAAGCATTTCTACCATTTGAGAATTAGAGGATACCATTCCATTATCTTCTACTGGTTCAGAAGAATTTTTGTTCATCATAAGTTCTAAAACAGCTGAATAATCTATTTGATCTTTTTCAATAGTCATAGGATAAGTTGATAAAGTATCTTCTTGAACAGTATTAATATAATTTTGGAATCCACTTGATAATGATAAAATTAAAGATATACCAATAATACCAATTGAACCAGCAAAACTAACTAAAGCAGTTCTTCCTTTTTTAGTTAATAAATTTTTTCCACTTAAAGATAAAGCGGTTAAATAAGACATATTAGTCTTACCTTTGATTTCGTCTTTTTCAATTTTTTCTTCATCAGTAAATGGTAAAGAATCATCAAGAACTTTCCCATCAAGTAATTTAACAATTCTAGTTGAGTATTTTTCAGCAAGCTCAGGATTATGGGTCACCATTATAATTAGTTTTTCATGAGAAATTTCTTTTAATAGTTCCATAATTTGAACACTTGTTTTAGTATCAAGAGCTCCAGTTGGTTCATCAGCAAGAATAATATCTGGATCATTAACAATAGCTCTAGCGATTGCTACTCTTTGCATTTGTCCACCAGAAAGTTGAGAAGGTTTAGCGTTTAATTTATCTTGTAAACCTACCTTTTGTAAAGCGATGGTGGCTTTTTGCTTTCTTACTTGTTTATTAACTCCAGATAAAGTTAAGGCTAATTCAACATTTTCTAAAACTGTTTGATGAGGAATTAAATTATAACTTTGAAAAACAAAACCAATTTTATGATTACGATAATTATCCCAATCTTTATCTTTATATTTTTTCGTGGATACACCATTGATGATTAAATCACCATCACTATATTGATCAAGTCCACCAATAATATTTAATAAAGTTGTTTTACCACATCCAGAAGGGCCTAAAATAGAAACAAATTCGGTTTTTCTAAAAGAAATATCAATTCCTTTTAATGCTTCAACGGTTTGATAGTTTTTGTCACCTTTTTTTCCTATTTCATATGTTTTAAAAATTTTCTTTAATTCTAGCATTGGTTTTGCCTCCTTTGTTATTAAATTAAAGATAAATTTTTAACTATTTATTAACTTCATTATCTTTAGATAATAATTCAAATATTTTGTGATTATCTTTTTTTAATGAAGAGATAATTTTATTAATACCAAAGCCTCCAAAAGCTAAAATGGTATTAAAAATAGCTTTTCTTAAACCGACTAAACCTTCTTGAAAAAAGAAATTGAACCAACTAATAGGTTTATTATTAACTATATATATCATTGAATAAACTGTAAAAGAAATAATTAGAATCAAAGGAATCAGAGAAGTTGTTAATTTTAAAATTTTATTGCGATCGGCTTTTAATAATAAACTAGGTAATATTGATAAAAGTGGGCATAAAACTAATAAACCTGAAAAATAATTTAAATTGCTTTTCATTAAAAAATAACATGGAATTAAACCAATAAATGAACATATTAAAGATAAAACTATAGATAGATAAAATTTAAAATCATATTTTGGTTTTATTTGTAACATTTCATTTTTATATGAATTGTAGCAATTTTGATGCATTGGAACATAATTTTGTAAAAATAAATTATATTCTGCTTTTTGTAAACAAAGAGGACAAAGTTCTTTTTTTGTGTAATTTCTATTTTTTAAATATGTTAATAATCTTCTAATAATTTCATTTACTTTTTCAATAAATTTTTCATCTTTTTTACCTTCTGGTAAACTAACAATTAATATTTCATCTTTTTGATCAAGTTTTAATTTTCCACATGCATTATTTAGACAAACTTGTTCTAATTCTTTAATATTTTGTATTTTCCCTTTTAGAGGAATAAAAATTGAAGGGATAGTTAACATAAAATAATCCCAATTACCAAGATATAAGATATAATTATCTATTTCTTTAACATATATTCCTTTTATTAAAGAAAAACCAATTTTTTCTGCGTATTCTTTTATTTCCATATTGCACCTCTAGATATAATATAAACTATTTTTTTCACAAATTATATGATATGATTTTATTAAAGGAAACATATATAAAAAAAATACTTTTAATACCTCTTTTTATGATGAATTTTAATTCTTATCAAGAACCACCTACAGTTATTATTACTGGCTCAGATTTTCAAGGCAGTAGCCATGAGCAAAGTAAAAATAATGTAAGTAATATTATCTATCAAATGCAAGAAGATAATTATGATATAAATGGGGTTATTTTTTGTGGTGATTATACTGCTAAATTAAATAATAATCCTCAAGATAGTGAAGAAGGAATTGCTTATTTAAAACAATCTATTGAAGAAAATAATATTACTTTAAATGATGATAATTTAGTTTTAATCCAGGGAAACCATGATCCTATAGGTACTAATGGATTATCTAGTTTTGGTAATAATGATGATAAATTAAATCGTTATGGGTGTTTTGTAATTAATGAAGATAATTATATGTGGATGCAAGGAAAAAATACTTCTGATGGAAATATTCTTACTACTGATGATGAATTAGAAATAAAGAAAACTTCTCTTGCATTAGAAGAATATTTAAATAAAAAAGAAGAACAAAATTTTTATAAACCGATATTTATCGCTTCCCATTTAGGATTACATTATTCTCTTCGTTGTTATGAAGATGGTGATAACCATTACGCTAAATATATTTTTGATGTATTAAATAATCATCCTAATTTAAATATTATCTATTTATTTGGACATAATCATTCTCATGGTTGGGATAATTATTTAGGAGGCAGTTCGATATTTTTAACTAAAGGTGATGAAATTTATCTATCAACTTTAGAAAATAATTATGCTTGTTATAAAGACACTTTGAATTTTACATATATGAATGCGGGATATACTGGATATTATACAACAGATAATCCTCTTGATGGAGCTTGTGATATTTTAAGTATGTCATTATTTGAAATATATGATAATGAAGTAAAAATTAAAAGATATTCTGAAGATGGACAAGTAAATTTAAAAGAAGTAGGTGTTTTAAACACTAGAAAAGGTAGTGAAGAAAAATTGTCATTATATCCTCTTAATGAAGATTGTGTTGATGAATATATTTTAAAACTGAATAGAACTAATGAAAAAAATAATTTACCTTTGATTTTATCTATAATTGGAGGAAGTTTATTTTTAATAGTTATTGTTTTTCTAGTTATTAAAAAAATATATTGTAATAAAACAAAAAACAATTAAAATGGAAATATGACTACTTTAATTTCTGAATTATCTTTTAACATTGCTAAATACTTTATTATCATTACTGATATTATAATTCTTTTGATTGTGTTAATTTGCTATGGACATCGCTTGTTTCATGCTATTCATGGCTTATTTTGTAAAAAAGTCACTTATCCTTCTAGTAATAAAAAACATAAATACGGATATTTAATTACAGCAAGAAATGAAGAAAATGTTATTGGTTATTTAATTGATTCAATTAAAAATCAAAATTATCCTCAAGAATTAATGAGGATTTTTGTAGTTGCAGACAATTGCACTGATAAAACTGCTGAAATTAGTAGAAATAAAGGAGCCATTGTTTTTGAAAGATTTAATAAGAAATTAATTGGTAAAAGTTATGCTTTAGAATTGGCATTTAAAGAAATTATGTCAAATAAAGAATATGATGATATTGAAGCTTTTATTTTATTTGATGCTGATAATTTATTATCTAAAGAATATACTAATGAAATTAATAAAGCGTACGACCAAGGTAATAAGGTTATTGCTTCTTTTCGCCATTCTAAAAATTTTTCTTCTTCATGGGTTGCTGCTGGACAAAGTATATTTTTCTATTATGAAATGTTAATGGTTCATCGTTCTAGAGCTTCTTTAAATATGGGAACTGCGATTTCTGGAACTGGTTTTTTAATTGATCGAAGTGTAATGGAATTCTATGGTGGTTGGATTTTTCATACTTTAATTGAAGATGTAGAGTTTTCTTTAAATTGTGCGGTTGATAATATTAAAATTGCTTTTTGTGAAGATGCGGTTTTTTATGATGAACAACCAAGGACCGCTAAAGATTCTTTTGTGCAAAGAATGCGTTGGTGTAAAGGTTTAAAAGAATCATTTTTTAAATATACAAAAAAAATTCTTTCTAAAAAGAATGCTCATTTTAATCAATTAGTTTTTGAATTATTAATTCAAATTGCCCCTGTAACTAATATTCCAATTTGTTGGGCAATTATTAATGTTATATATGGTATTGTTTTTACTTGTTTAGGTTTTATTGAAGTTCAAGTTTTTCTTAATTATATTTTAATTTGTTTAATAACTATTTTTGTGATTTTAATTTTGAATTTTTGGTTTATTTCATTTTCTGTAATTATTAAATATAACAAAATTATTAAATCTTCTAAAACTAAAAAATTTGTAGGAGCGGTTTTGTATCCTTTATTTATGTTAATGTATTTACCTATATCAATAGTGGCTCAATTAAAAAATGTGGAATGGGTACCCACTCCACATAAAGAAAATATTTCTATTGATAAGATTGAAAAGTAGTTTAATTAAACATTATTTTTTCATCATTGAACATTCTAGTTAAAACATAAACACCAATAAAAATATAAATAATATTAGATATCATTGTTATAAAATAATTTAAAGGGTTAATAGTTAAAGAAAAGACTTCAATTAAACTTTGAATAGAATTATAAATTGGTATTAAATAAAGAAGCGAATTAGTAGTACTTTGATTTGTCATAAAATTAGATAAACCAATTAGCATTACAATAATCATAATAGGGGTACTATAAGAAGTAGCTTCTTTTACTGATTTTGCATATGTTGATACTAATGTTAATATTGTAGTGAATAATAAAACTGTTACTACGATAATCCCAAAAATGGCAATGACACTAGTAAAATTATAAGCAGATAAAGATATAGTATCGCTTCCCATTAATTTTGGTAAAGATAATATTAAACCTAAAAAACTAATTAATGCAGAAACTAAACCAGTAATAGCTAAAGAAGTAATTTTACCAATAGCAATTTCACTTCTTTTAGTTGGTGTAATTAATAAAGTAGCAATGGTTCCTCTTTCTTTTTCACCAGCGATTGATTCTGAACAAATACTCATAGCCCCGGTAAATAAGAAAGTTATTAATAAGAATGGTACTAAACTAGAAATGATTTGTATAGAAGTATCTTCTTGATTAGCAACATCATATTTAATATTTTCATCACCATTAACATCAAATTTATTAAACATTGCGGATTCAAAAGAATTTAAATATGTTTTATAAATATTGTATATATATGAAGAAACTTCATTTGCTGAATTATAATATATTTCTACTTGAGGAGCTTTAAGCCCACTACTAACATCGTAAGAAAGCATTTTGTTATAAAAATCTTCATCATAAACAACATATAAATCTAATTCTTTAGAAGATAACTTATTTTTACCTTCTTCTAAAGATAAATCATTATTGTAATGAACTTCCCACTTATCGTTATTTAAAAATGTTTTAAATTCATTAGGCTCGTTAATTATAGAAATATTGAATTCAGTGTATTCTTTATTTACATGATTAGAAATAACATTTCCCATTATGGTGTACATGCAAAAAATTAAAATACCAGGTAAAAATAAACTAATTAACATTCTTTTATCAGTAAAATATTTTTTTAATTCTTTTTTAATAATTGTCCAAATATTATTCATGTTTTCCTCCTTGGTATAAATCAAAGAAAACATCTTCTAAACATTTTTCTTTTGTCATTTCTTTTAAAGGACCATCTAAAGCCATTTTACCATCAAAAATAATACCTACTCGATCACATAATTTCTCTACAAGTGAAAATATATGTGTTGATAAAATAATGGTTTTACCTTGATTTTTTAAATCAACCAAAAAATCAGTAACAGTTTTTGAAGTAATAATATCTAAGCCATTAGTCGGTTCATCAAAAATAATAATTGAAGGATCATGGACAATAGAAATAACTAAGGAAACTTTTTGTTTCATACCAGTTGATAAATCACCAACTTTTACTTCTTTGAATTCCTCAATTCCAAATTTTAAGAATAATTCTTTTTTTCTTTTTTCAGAAATTTCTTTATTAACTTGATGAAGAGCAGAAAAATAATCAAATAAATAATTAGGGGTGAAATAATCTTCTAATTTTAATTCACTAGTTAAAAATCCAATTTTATTTCTAATGGTATCAGGATTATTTTTAACACTTATTCCTTCAATAAAAGCATCTCCTTCATCAGCTTTTATTAAAGTGGAGATAATCCTTAATGTTGTGGTTTTTCCTGCACCATTAGGACCTAATAGACCATATATTTCACCTTTATATGCTTTAAAAGATAAATCATTAACGGCTATTTTATAGTTTGCGTTAGTTTTATTAAGTTTTTTTTGCTTTTTAGATAATTTAAAAGTTTTCTTTAAATGTTCTACAACAAGTATTTCTTCCATATGTTATTTCCTTATCAGTAAATTTATTAAAATATTTTTAACAATATTATTTAAATTAGCCCCCTTTTTATTACATAATATCTATTTCCATTTTCTTCTTTAAATGTATAGTCTTTAACTCCACTTAAGGCATTTTTAGATAATGAATAAGTAAATCCATCTTCATAATTTTCATTACCAATCATTAAATTAATTAATGTGGTAGATAATGAAGTATAGATTTCACTTGCAAAATCTAGTTGAGTGACATTTTTAATAGTATTTAAGAAGGAAGAAGTTTGCTCGTCAGTTAATTTGTTTATTTTTGTAGAAACATAATTTATTTCATATGAAAATGGTTTTTCTAAATGTGTAATTGAACTAGTCATACTTAAATATAAATAATTTGGAATATAATTTTTTAATAAAGTAAATGGGAAAGTATTATATTCTTCTTTAATTGATGAACAATCAAGTTTTACCATATAGGTAAAATAAGTACTTGTAGGGGTAATATTTGAGAATGTTACTTCTTTTACTTCAGGATTATATTTAGAGTATTCTTGTCCGTTTTTTTCCATTTCTTTTTTGAAAATTTCATTAACAATCGCACCAATTTGTTTATCAGTTAAATATATATCTTCTTCTAACATACTTATTTTATCTGGATCAATCGTGTATGTTCCATCTCCATTTTTATTAATAACATTATTTAAAGAAGAAATATTTTTACTTGAATCAAGATCTTCATTAGAAAATTTATTTTCTATATATTCATTTTCATTAATTTCTTCATTCATTATTTTTAATTGATTAAAAACATCAATAACGTTAATTCCATAAGCACTATTTAAATAAATGCATCCACCTACTAAACCAATAATAACAATAATTAAAATTGTTAAAATAAACTTAATTAAAAATTTTAATAATTTAAACATAATTTTTATTCCTTTCAAAAAAAATTTCAAATTTATTTTGCTTAATTAATTCTATGAATTCTTTTTCGCTTTTTATTTCTTGATTAAATTTACCACCTGTAATCTTTAAATCAAATGTATTGCTATCAAAATCAAGATTACCAATATCTTCTAAGCTTTCTTCATCATTAACTGCTTCAATGATTGTTTGATTGCTTAATGAGTAATCTTTATCTCCTACTTCTTTAGCATTGATTTCAACAGTTAAAGTACGATTACTATCGTAATCTACAACTTCTTGTCCTTTTAAAGTAATTGTTGCTTCTGTATCACTTACTCTATCTAAATCAAAATCAATTCCTTGAGGTAAATCAATTTTCCAATTATCTTTATTTCCATGCAAACGTTTACATACCTTAAAGTAAAAAAGAACTCCTCATGACGGTTTTAAACCATACAAAAAGAGTTCTCTGTGTTTTTGTTACATCTGCCTCGCTCCACACATCTTGCGGTATACAAGCACACCTGCCTGCATGGAAT